>NPIE01001711.1_pt1 | contig 137891 bp, 133 predicted proteins | sample 8637661 | NCBI WGS metagenome assembly NPIE01 (sample SAMN07420842, study PRJNA396082) | bioreactor metagenome | isolation source: sample BA12 brine-fed electro-methanogenic bioreactor BA | place: Japan: Kochi | collected 2016-12-09
TCGGGGCGAGAGGATTTGAACCTCCGACCTCCTACTCCCGAAGCAGGCGCGCTAACCAGGCTGCGCTACGCCCCGAACGACGGGCATTGTAGCACTTTACGGAGCAGGCCGTCAACGATAAAAGAGATTGATACTCCATGCACAATCATGATAATATTGATATCTGATCCTATATTCTGCGTACAATGGAGAAATTCCTGCATCTACAGCAGGATTTATCGTGTTCTAGCAAATTTTTTCAGGGGGGGAACAGGTAATGGAAAAGATGAAAGTTCTTGCCGAATGGTCATACGACCCGGCAAAACCTTTCAGGGGCTATACCGGCAAGACCCTGAAGGTCAACGTGGGTGACATGTCCTTCGAATCAAAAGATGTATCCGAGGACATGAAGCACAAGTTCACCGGAGGCAGGGGATTCGGGCTTAAACTGTTATGGGATTCCGTCAAGGACACCACAAAGTGGAACGATCCCGAGAACGAGATCGTCATCTCCGGCGGGCCGCTCTGCGGAGTGACCCAGTACCCGGGAATGGGGAAATTCTATGCCGTGTTTGTCTCTCCTCTCACAAATCAGACCTATGACAGCAACGCGGGAGGACACTTCGGACCTCTTCTCAAATTCGCCGGATGGGACGCCATAGAGATCCAGGGCAAGGCAGATAAGGATGTCGTCGTGGTCGTAGACGCAGACGCCGGGAAGGTCCAGATTCTGGAGTCTCCCTTCGATGATGTAAACGCCTACACGGTGACGGACGCTCTTCATGAATATTACGGTGACCCCAACGACATCAATGACCGCCGGTTCGTTTCTGTAGTATCTTCCGGCAAATCCGCGGAACACACCTTTTGGGGCTGCCTGAACAGCAGTTTCTGGGATACCCACCGCAAGATCCCGAGACTCAAGCAGGCAGGAAGAGGCGGCGGCGGCTCAATACTCAGAGACAAGAAGATCGTTGCCCTGGTCGTGAAAACACACGATCTTTCCGGCACCGCAAACAACCCTGCCGATGTCGACACCCTCACCAGGCTGGGGGCAAAACTGCACAAGGAGATCATCACCCTCGATTCCAAGCAGTGCAGAATGCGTACAGCCGGAACAGCCCACCTCAATGAGATCATGAACGAGTACCACCTTCTTCCAACAATGAACTACAAGTTCGGCCAGCACCCCGACGCCGACAAGATCCACTCCAAAGTCTACGAAAAACTTTATACCCAGGGAATTTCAGACGGATGCTGGTACGGCTGCTCCATGGCATGCGCAAAGGCAGTGGACGGCTACGAACTTAAAACAGGTCCCATGAAGGGAACAAAAGTCTCAGTCGACGGCCCGGAGTACGAGACAGCTGCGAGTTTCGGCCCCAATGTCGGCGTCTATGACCCTGCATGGACGATAGAGACAAACTTCTACGCTGACCACTATGGTTTTGATACTATCTCCGCAGGTACAGGCATAGCTTTTGTCTGCGAGTGCTTCGAAATGGGGCTGATCAACAAGAAGCATACCAACGGCCTTGAACTCAAATTCGGCAACAAGGACGATATCATGGAGCTTATTCACCGTATGGCCGAGGGCAAGGATGATTTTGCCGTAACCGTCGGCCAGGGTATCCACCGAATGAAGGACCTCTTCGCCGAGAAGTACGGCGCCGATAGAAATATCATGGAGAGGATCGGTATGGAGGGCCAGGGAATAGAGGTCTCCGAGTACGTGCCGAAGGAATCTGTCGCGCAGTGGGGCGGATTTTTCCTCACTCTTAAGGGCCCGCAGCACGACGAGGCATGGCTGATCTTCATGGACAGGGTCAACAAGCAGCTTCCAACCTTCGAGGACAAGGCAGAGGCGCTCCACTACTTCCCCAACTTCAGGACCTGGTTCTCGCTGGTAGGTCTGTGCAAACTGCCCTGGAACGATATCGAACCGGCCGACAACGCCACCAAGTATCCCCCTCAGGAAGCTGCCAGGGTACCTGAGCACGTCCAGAACTACGTGGAAATATTCAACGCCGTCACCGGCCAGAACATCACGAAAGAAGACCTGATCCACCAGGCCGAGCGCGTCTACAACTTCCAGAGGGTCTTCCAGTTGAGGCTTGGAAAAGGTACGAGGAAATTCCACAACATCCCCGACAGGGCACTCGGACCGGTCTGGGCCGATGAGTGGGAAGCAAGGACCGAGTACTACGACAACGAACTGAAAGCAGGCGGAGTGGATCCGGCAGGGCTTTCCTCCCAGGAGAAGTGCGACAAACTTCAGAAGATCCGCAGGGAGCAGTGGGAAGTCCTTGTCGATACTGTTTACAAACGCCGCGGTTGGGACAAGAACGGCATACCCACCGTAAAGAAACTGAAGGAACTCGGGATGGATATTCCCGAGGTAGTAGCCGTTGTCGAAAAATATGCAAAGCCGGAGGATCAGTGGAAGGACTGAACCGATGATAACGGTCAACGGGGAGCCGATGGACTGGAGTGACGGAATGACGATCCGGGATATCCTGAATTACAAAAGGTATGTTTTCCCGCTTCTGTCCGTATGGATAGATGATGTTGCTGTACCCAGGGACAAGTTCGACACGACCCGGGTTCCCGATGGCTCGAAAGTTCAGGTGATCCACATGATCAGCGGAGGCTGAGAATATGTACGAAGAGGCCGGCCCTTTCGGGCCGGCCTCTTTTTTTCCGTTGGAGATATCAGGAGTGAGGTTCGTCGTGGCGATTTTTCCTGAAGGAGTTATTCTGCCCTGTTTTCTGCCTGGATTCCCAGCGAAGCCTCCCGGGTTCACCCTCCTCGAGGGCTATGGGTATTTCCGTCCATCCCCAGGGTGTGACCATGATGAACCTCAGTTCAACGCCGTGCGATGCGAGGGCAGTGAAATGCTGGACGTAGCGGACCACCTCACCGATGACCCAGCTGTCGCTGATCATCCAGACCCTCTTGCAGTGGTCCCTTCCGAAAAGGGCCGCATAATCGACAGCCATACGCATACCCTCGTCGAAATCAACCGGCCCAAGGCAAAGGACAACGGCATCTTCGTGTCCTATGGGCTCCGTAGTCGCCGGAAGAATATCAGCGTGATCATCCACCCACTCCAGCTGGGAGAGGAGTGCCTCAGGGTCTCCCTGCTTTCTGTCCCCGAAACCGAAAAGAAAATCTTCCGCGGGAAGATCGTTTTCTCCGGACAGTGCCGCAACCATCCACTCCCGGATCTGGGACGCCATTCTCTCCACATAATCGGGACAGTCCCTTCCGGACATGGCTCGAAGAATGTCCCCTACGGTCCAATCTCCGCTCATATCGTAGTTCTCTCCTTCGTGATCCTTGCCTGGATCCTTTTTGCCCATGAAACACACCTCCCCGGGGCTCTCTGTTTTCTCAGAGCATAACACATTTTTCCCGTTTCTACACGGAACATGAATAGCACTGTTTGCCCTATAATAACCTCAAAGCTCGAATAACTAAAGGAAACGGGGTGCTTTCGCATGAAACCTTTCAGGATCGAACCTGCCCGCGCACAGCTCCTCCTGATAGATCTCCAGGAAAAAATGCTGCCAGCGGTCTCCTCCCACGAAACTGTTTCCAGAAACTCGATCATCCTGCTCAATGCGTGCGGGATCATGAATGTCCCGGTCAAATACACTGAGCACTACCCCCGCGGACTGGGTTCAACCGTCAGCAGTATTGCTGATAATTTCCCGAAAGGAAGTGCCAGGACAGAAAAGATCCATTTCTCATGCTGCATGGAAAAAGGATTTGACAGTTTCCTGAGGATGGAGGGCAGAGACCAGATCATCGTTGCCGGAGTAGAGACCCATATTTGCGTCCTTGGGACAGTAATGGACCTCCTTGCTACAGATCTCAGGGTGGCCGTGGCCGCCGATGGTTGCTCCAGCCGGAACCCTGAACACCACAGGCTGGCATGCGACGCCATGGCCTCGGCAGGGGCACTTGTGGTCCCCGTCGAAACACTGGTATACCAGATGTTGGGCAGGGCAGGGACCGCAGAGTTCAAGGCCATGCTTCCGTTTTTCAAGGAATGAACGGCCACAATAGCCGGATCTGGGAGGTAATATTATGCCGATAGACAGAACAAGAGCAATGGAACTTCATCGGAAAGCCCGGGGGAAGATCAAGATTTACCCAACCATCAGTATCCATAACGAAGAGGACCTTGCCCTGGCCTACATCCCTGGAAGCGTGCCTCCAGCTCTTGAGATCCAGCAAGACGAGGGGATGAGTTACGAGTATACGGGCAGGGGCAACAGGATAGCCGTAATAACAGATGGAAGCGCCGTTCTGGGTCTGGGGAACGTCGGGCCTCACGCAGCCCTCCCCGTCATGGAGGGCAAATGCCTTCTGTTCAAACTGTTCGGTGACGTAAACGCCATACCGGTCTGCCTGGATACGCAGGACACAGATGATATTATTCACTTCTGCACTCTCATGGCCCCCACTCTGGGAGGCATAAACATAGAGGACGTGGCAAGCCCCAAAACATTTACCATAGTCAGGGAACTCCGGAGCAAGATCAACATCCCCGTTCTTTGCGACGATCAGCATGGCACCGCGGTCATTATTCTTGCGGGCGTATGGAACGCCATGGAAGTCCAGGGCAAGAAACTTGAGGATGTCAAGGTTGTCGTCAACGGAGCGGGGGCAGCAGGAATAGCGACATCCGAGCTTCTCCTCCGGGCGGGGGCCAGGAACGTCGTCGTTCTTAACAGTTCGGGTATCCTGAACCCTGATAACCAGAAAATGAATCACATTCAGCAGGAACTTTCCGAAAAAACAAACCCGGAAAACATCAAGGGTGGCCTCAAGGAAGCCCTGGCGGGAGCGGAAGTTTTCATCGGCCTTTCAAAGGGAGGAGTATTCCCGGCGGAATACATTAAAAAAATGGGAAAGGATCCCGTGATAATGGCGATGGCATTGCCCGAACCTGAAATTCTCCCGGAGGAAGCCTGGGCGGCAGGAGCCGGGATCGTCGCGACTGGCCTTGCCAACTGCCCCAACGCCATGCCGAACACCCTTTCTTCTCCGGGTATCATGAGAGGTCTTCTGGATGTACGAGCCACACTGCTTAATCATAACATGCTCCTCGCAGCCGCGAGGGCCCTTGCGGATGTGGTCGACAGAAGAAGACTCGGCCCGGGGAAAATAATGCCCGACGTCTTCTGCGACGAATCAGCTCCAAGGGTCGCTGAAGCGGTAGGACAGGCTGCCATAGCAGAGGGTTATGCAGCAAAAGAGGTACCTAAAGGCGAGATCTACAACAATCTCTGGCATACGCTCTACGGAAACGAGATGATCAGGATCTAGAAAAAAAACAAGAAGACGTCAGACATCAGGAGTCAGGAAAACCAAAACAAAAATGGCCGGAGCTTTTTTAGCTCCGGCCATTTTGTTTTCATCGCTGGATTCTGGTTTAGATTTTCCGGTTGCCGTCAATTTTTTACGGCTTACCTACCCTGGATCATTTCTGTAATTTTTTCTCGTAGGCAAGGATTCTTTTTTTAAGTGGTGTTCCTTTCGGACCCCCGTAACCTGTCATACTTCCGTCACTTCCTATTACCCGGTGGCAGGGAATGAAGAGGGCCCAGGGGTTGTTTCTCATTACCGATCCGACCGCGCGGGCAGCCCGGATATTTCCGGCAGCTTCCGCCACCTGCCCATAGGTCATGGTCTCTCCAGCAGGGATCTCGGATACAATCTCGTAAACCTTGCATGTGAATTCCGGGATCGGACGATCTGTACTAAAGTTAACCATTGGTCTCTTGCCCTGCCAGAAGATTTCCCAGGCCTTCTCCAGCCATATTGGCAATATCCCGGACGAAAAGGGACCATTTCTGGAAGGTCTTTCCGAAAGTATTTCGCATACTCCTTGAGGAACCCACCTGACGGACCAAAAACCACAGGGAGAGTCCAGAAGGGATGAGATGATCTCTCCACCCGCTTCCCTTCTGTGCCAGGAAATCACTACCACCACCTCCGTGAAATAATGAGTAGCGTTCCGACTATCGTGACCCATAGCGAGTGTCTCTCGCTCTTCCACAACACCCCCGGGTCGAAGTGCCCGACCAGGCTCTCGGCCCCGGGAAATACTTTCGGGAAAAATCTTCCGACCCGTGAAGAATATTCTGCAAAGTCTTCCGGAAAGGCCCGTTTCAGGAAGGATTCCTCGTAGGGGATCACAAACATTACATAAAGCATGAAAAAGACCATAGCAAAAAGAGCGAAAGCCGATAGGCTTCCTGACATGAGACACCACCCGGCACCTATAATGCCATTTCCCACGTAGAGAGGGTTCCTTGCCAGCGCGTAAGGTCCCCATGTAACCAGATTCTCGGCTCCAACCTTCTCTCCCCGGTACCTTTTTATCGTCCCCGCCGCCCAGAAACGGATACTCTGCCCAACGGCCACAACCAAAAGGCCTGAAAAAAGAGAGATCCTTCCAGGTTCGGCGAGAAAAAGGACAACGAAGAAGAAAAGGGTCCATATCCCACCCCTGAATTTGAAAGCCAGGGCTCCCGGCGCAAGACTGCTATTCATCCGGCATTTTCTCCTGAATATCCCCGGCAGGCCCGAGAAGTTCTTCTGCGACACCCCACCCCAACATTTTTACAGCAACAAATGCACCCATGGCAATGGACAGGTACTCGGTGAAAAAACGCCACGTAATGGCCATTACTCCGGCCAGATTCCACGGCACTAGAAGGCTGAATATCGCCGCCCCTCCACCTTCTGCGACCCCGCTTCCTCCAGGAGTCGGGACAAAGTAGAGGATGAACAGGAATAGCGCCTGCGCCAGGAAAGCCTCTATAAAGTTGACGGGAAGATCTACCGACCAGATTAGACAGGGAAGGATCGAGAACATGGCAATCATCTGCAAACACGAAAAGAGGAATCCCAGTGCGAAAAGGGGCATACCCGAGGAGAAAAAATATCGGAAGTTCCTGTTGTAGGTGTCTATTTCCCTGTTAATCCTTCGGACCAGCCTCAATACTTTAACCGGTTTGAAGAAACCCCAGCGCTTGAGAAGCAGGGTGATACCTCCGGCCCATTTCTTGATCAGCCGCGGGCGGAGAAGGCTCAGGACCACTATGGTCCACGAAAAAAGGACAAATACCAGAACATAGGAAAAAACTCCCTGGAGAAGTTTCTTCCCCTGAAGGAGTTCGGGCTGAAGAAAGAGAGCAACCGGAACTATCAGCCCTAACTGGAAGAGTGTCATCAAAGTACTTGTAAGTGTTATTGCTATACCCTTGCCTATGGGTATGCTGTTTTTGTAAAGGAAAAACACCTGGAAAGGGCCCCCTCCACTCTGCATGGGGGTAATGGCACAGCCAAAGTATCGGAGCCAGTTGAGAAGGATCGCAAGTTTGCAGGATATTCTCTCTCCCGCAGCCTTGACCACAAAAAAAAGCTTCAGGGCATCGAAGGACCACGCAAGAACCACAAGGACCAGCACGGCGGCGAGCCTGATCTTGTTCGCGTGAAGTATCAACTGGAAGGTGAAGTTGTCAAAACTGGAGAGGAGCACAATGGTGCCCACGCCAAACGAAAGTGCGATGAAAGCAGCCATTCCTCTTCTTACGGACAATCTCATTCCTCCCGGGGCTGAATCTTGTTGGACCCGTAATTCAGTTAAAGGCTAGCGAATGACTTCCTAATCCCTGCGTAAATTTTCCGGCAGATTTTCTGCCAAACCGGTCTTCCAGGCCAAAATGGCAACCTGGGTCCTGTCCTTGAGTTCCAGTTTGCGGAGAATATGGCTGATATGGTTCTTTACGGTTTTTTCCGAAAGGACCATCTCCCGCGCTATGTCGTTGTTGCTGTTGCCTTGGGAAATAAGGTAGACCACCTCTTTTTCCCTCGCTGTGAGGTCTCGCATCATGAGCGCGCCTTCGTTCATGATACCCATCGACTCTGGAAGACCGGCCGATATTTTCGAATCGAAGAAAAGGTTCCCCCCGGTAACATCTCTCAATCCCCTGACAAAATCGGAAAACGGGGACGACAGGGATACACACCCGTGAATCCCCGCCTCACACAGACCAGGGATTTTGTCAACTCGGTCATCAGAAGACAGGGCCATAAAGCGAATGCCCCTGCAGCTCAGGGATAGTTCCCTTATTAGATGGGGCCAGTCGGTTTTTCCGGAATCAATGTCAAAGACAACTACATGGGGTTTCCGTTCCCCCGCAAGTCGGAAAGCCTCGAGGCCATCTTCGGTCGCGGCCACCACGTGCATATCCTCCTCCATCTCTATAGCCTTGCCCAGGGCTTCGCGTACCAGCCTGTAAGGGGTTGTCAGAAGGACTCGAGTCTTTTCCAGAAAAAACACCTCCAGGAGAAACCTGAGCGGACTGGATCGTTTCATTGACACAAGAGAGGTGACCCAGGCACTTTTTTATTGCGATGGGATAAGTGTTATAGTTCCTTCTATCGCCAGAGAAAAAACGGACTGAACCTACAAAGGGCATTATAACCTATCATTGCTAATGATGCAGATAGCAGACTTCGGTTGGGAGTGAATAGCCGAAAGTGACAATGGACCTGAAGTTTTCAAAAAAAACGGCTTCGGGCATCGGAGAGGCAATTGCCGATTCAAAAATGATAGCCATGGGAGACCGGATCACGGTGGGACTCTCGGGAGGCAAGGACAGCGTTTTGCTTGCGGCTGCCCTTGCGGGCCTGATGAAAAGGAGTCCCGTCTCCTTTACCGTTGACACCTGCCTGATAGACATCACCGGGGGAAAGGCCGACACAGCACCGCTGAAAACGCTATGCGCAGGGCTTGGTATCGACCTTGAGGTGATCCCGAGTCCCGTACTGGATATTATCGCATCCCGGAACGAGCCCTCTCCCTGCAGCTTTTGCTCCAATATGAGGAGTGGAATACTCTTCAGACGGGCAGCGGAAAAAGGATCAACGACCGTCGCAATGGGACACAACCTGGACGACGCTGTCGAAACGGCACTGCTGAATCTCTTCTTTACCGGCAGGTTCGACTGTTTCGCACCGAAGTCATGGCGAAGCCGGACCGGCCTTTGGCTGATCAGGCCACTGGTCTATATTCCGGAGAAAAATATTGAGACCGAGGTACAGAGGCTTGACCTCCCTACCATTCCCCCCATGTGCCCCTTCCCGAAGGAGAGCAAAAGAGAAAGAATGAAAAAACTGGTGGGATTCCTCGAAGAAGAAATACCCGATTTAAGGTCCCAGGTTCTGCGAGCGTTAAAAGGGATACCCAGATGGAATGATCTTTCCTCAGGAAAGCCGTAAACCCTCCAGCTAGCCGCTGCTCTCCGGAAAACCCCTCTCCAGCCCCTTTACCAAATGAGTTATGACCCTGGTGCAGGGGAGATCAATGCCGTGAGTCTCGGCGGCCGCAAGGATCTGCCCGTTTATGTTGTCAATTTCCGTTCGTCGGCCCGCTTCAATGTCCTGGAGCATGGAAGCCCTGTTGGAGGATGTTTTTTTCAGCGTTTCCATTATTGTTTCCCGGATTTCCTCAAGGTCTATCAGGACTCCTTTAAGGGCCATTGCTTCCACTGCCTCGCCGATAAGCAGATCCATCACCGCCGCAAGATCCGGGTTGCCGATGATGGCTCCATTGTTTTGCCTTACAATCGCTGCCAGGGGGTTGATCGCGGCATTAAGGACCAGCTTGCGGCATATCGCCTCCCGCGGATCTTCCACCAGTTGGGGATTAAGATCAGCCGACAGGAAGAGGTCTCTGATCTTACCCAGGTCCATGCCCTTCTCCCAGGGGCCGAAGATCACGGTCCCCTCTCCGGCGACAACCACTTCTCCCGGAGCCTTCCGGTAACCACCAAAGGTCGTGACACCGGCCGCAACCCGGCTCGCTCCCAGCATCCTGGCAAGTTCCTCGGCGTTGCCCAGACCATTCTGAAGTGTCAGCGCTACTCCCATCGGGGCGAGTTCTTTTTCGATCATCGGGGCAACCCTTCCAGTATCACCGGATTTGACAAGCACTATCACCAGGTCGAAACTACCCCTCCCCGTCCCGCCCGGTGATACGGGAATGGGCAATGTTTTCGTACCGCCATCAGGAAGGTGTATTTTCAGACCCTTTTTGCTAATGGCATCGAAATGCTCTCCAGGTCTCTGTATCAATTCCAGTTCGAGACCGGGGTACCCTGAACCGAGCAGGTGAAAAGCTATAACGCTTCCCAGGGCTCCGCAACCCGCTATAGCAACTCTCATTCCTTGATCGCCTCGAGATGTTCCATGGTTCCCTCGTTAGCAGCAAAAGAGTGATCGGGCGATGGGAAGGTCCCTTTCCTGACCTCCTCGGTGTAGGAGGATATCCCCTTCATAAGAGCCTCTCCTCCTTCGCAGAACCGTTTGACAAAACGGGGCTTGAACTCTCCGTAAAGGGTCACTATATCGTGGAAAACCAGAACCTGGCCATCGCAGTCAGGGCCTGCCCCTATCCCGATCGTAGGTATAGTCAGGCGTCTGCTGAGGAAAGCGGCCACCTCCGCCGCAACACACTCAAGAACAAGCGCGCATGCACCTGCTTCTTCAATGGCAAGGGCATCCCGAAGAAGGAAAGAAGCTCCCGAGGGGTCCCTCCCCTGGACCCTGTAACCACCAAGTTGCGTCGTCGTCTGGGGGGTCAGGCCGATATGACCGACTACCGGAACCCCGGCGGTGACAATGGCCTTCACCGTTGCTGCCCTCTTTGCACCACCCTCCAGTTTCACAGCATCGATACCTGTCGATTTGACCAGGTTCCCGGCGTTTCTTACGGCCTCCCTGTCGTCAATCTCGTAACTCATGAACGGGAGGTCCCCTACCACAAAGGCTCTCTGTCTAGCCCGCATGACAGCCCTGCAATGAAGATCCATCATTTCCATGGTCACCCCTATGGTGTCCGGAAGACCATGCTCCACCATTCCAAGGGAATCCCCCACCAGAACAGTATCGGCGCCCGCCTCTTCCGCCATACGCATCTGCCAGTTATTGTAGGCAGTCACCATTACTATCTTTTCGCCGCTTTTCTTCATTCTCATGAGTTCGGGAATTCCGACATTTTTCTTCATGACTCTCTCCTTTCGAGAACCCTGTTGTCTATGAGTCTGGCCCGTCCCACCCTCGCGGCGAGGGCGCAAACGGCGCATCCATCGATGGTCTCCACAGGCGAAAGATCTTCCGCGTCTCTTATCTCGGCATATTCGAGCGCAACCAGGGGAGATGACGAGATAACCCTTCGCACTTCCCTCAGGATCGTTTCCGAAATTATTTCGCCATTTTTGACCATGGATTCCGCCACATCGAGTGAACGCGAAAGGGCAAGTACCTCACGTCGCTCCTCTTTCCCCAGGTAAATATTCCTGCTGCTCATCGCCAGCCCGTCCGGTTCCCTTATGATCGGACATCCGACTATTTCGACGGCAAGGTCAAGATCCCTTGCCATCCTTTTGATGACCTGCAACTGCTGATAATCCTTCTGTCCAAAATACGCCCTGTCCGGGGAGATGGCACTGAAAAGTTTCATTACAACTGTGCAGACTCCGTCGAAATGCCCTGGCCGGGACGCTCCGCACAGACACCTGCTCAGGGAATTTTCGGTGACAAGAACCGACCTGTCGGGTAAATACATCACCTCAGGGGACGGGGCATAGACCATATCGACTCCTTCGCCCGAGAGCAGCCCCAGGTCTCTCTTCATGTCCCTGGGGTACGCTCCAAGGTCTTCGGAGGGTCCAAACTGCAGAGGGTTGACGAAGATCGAGACCACACAGATGGCGTTCTCCTCTCTTGCGCGCCTGACAAGAGAAAGATGGCCCTCATGGAGGAATCCCATCGTCGGGACAAGCCCTACTCCCCTGTCGCTACGGGCGTTTTCTCTGAAAAATTTTCTTGCTTCCGCCGGAGAACCGGCGATAAATGGCCTATCCATGATTTCTTCCCCACCCTTTATATGACGATCGAATTCCGTTTGGAAAAGGAGGATATTTCTCTTGCCTCTTCGGCATACTTATCGAAACCGGGTCGCTGCATTAGACCATAGGTATACCTTTTTCCCTGTTCCACGCCGGGTTGGTCAAAAGGGTCTATCCCCTGTGCTATTCCGGCGATTGCGGTAGAGTACTCGAAAAGAAAGATCAGCCCTCCAAGCCGAAAGGCATCGACGGAAGGAATAGAAATGCCCATCACCGGCCGGTTGGCCTTGATCAGGGCCGCGGCAGTGGACATTGCCTCCAGCCCAAGCATCTCTCCCATCCCCTTCCCACCCAGGTATGAAAGACTCTCCAGGCTCTTGAATGGCGGCTCGGGAATGGTCACTTCCGCCCTGTCTTCGACGGTAACAAACATATAAAGCTTGTCGTCGGGGCCCTCGGTGTACAACTGGACCTGAGAATGCTGATCGATCGCGCCGAGAGCCCTCACAGGTGTACTCCCACTCCCGTTCTTGCCGAGGCTTTCGGCCCACAGTTGGCAGAACCATTCCGAGAAAGATTCCAGCCTGTCGGAGTATGGCATAAGGACGACCATGTTCCTTCCTTCAAGGTAGTTCCTGATGGAAGCCGCGGCAATTATCCATGCGGGGTTGTCTGTTTTTCCTTCCGCACCGACAATCTGTTCCTTCATTGCCGAAGCCCCTCGAAGAATAGCCTGAATATCAACCCCCTGGGACGCCGCCGAGAGCAGGCCAACCGGTGAGAGAACCGAATATCTCCCTCCGACATTCCCCGGAACCGACATCACTCTGCACCCGGTATCCTCGGCAAAGGCTCTGAGGGCTCCCTTTTGTGGATCTGTAATGACAATAACGTTCGACGCCGGATTTTCGACTCCGTTCCGCCCAAGGAAATCAAGAAAGAAAAGAAAGTTGGCCATAGTTTCTGACGTTGCTCCCGACTTGCTAGCCACGATAAATGCGGTCCTTGAAGGATCCGCCATATCCAGGATCGAGGCAGCGCTCTCCGGGTCGGCGTTGTCGGCAACATAAAACCTGGGTCCTCCCCGTTCCTCCGATGCAAGTTCGTTGTAATAAGGGTGGGTCAGGGCACCAGAAAGCATCTGGTTCCCCAGAGCCGAGCCTCCTATTCCTGTCTGGATCACCGTATCAAAGGAACGTAGCCATTCGGCATATTTCCTTACGGGGGCTGTATCGGCCTCAGGAAGATCGAACCAGCCAAAACCCTCTTCTCCCTCTCTGGCTCCTTCGATGATCCTGGCCGAGGATAACAGCAACAATTCCTTCAAAGATCCTATTTCGCTTTCGGGGTCCAGACCGGGGAAAGCGGTTCCGTAATCGATCCGGATCAGTCTTTCATCCACAGGAACACCGCCCTTCAGAAAAACCTTAAATTTATTGACAGGTTTACCTGATTGTAACCACACACAAGGACAAAAAAAAGGCGGACCCGCAATTTCTCAGCGGATCCGCCCGGTCTTATTTCCGGTTACTGGCCAGTCTCAGTCAAGTTTTGCAAGCTCCTCGTCTATTTTGGCCTTGTCAAAACCGACAATGTAAACATCTCCTACAAGAGCCACCGGAACTCCCATCTGGCCTGTCTTTTTGACCATTTCCATCGCGGCTTCCCTGTCCGCGCTGACGTCCACGTTCTCAAAATCGACGTTCCTGGATTTGAGATAATCTTTCATTTTTACGCACCATGGACACGTCGGTGTCGAGTAAACCCTTACTTTCGCCACAACCTCTCACCTCCATGATTTCTCTTATTCGTGCTTTTGTATGAAACATATACCCTTCGGTGGTAATTCTACTCTTCCATTCGTGACTGTCAAGATAGTCTTTCTGCTTATTGATCCGAATAAATCTGTTTATTAGATTATACTGTATAATCATCCCCGAATGAAAACGGGAAATCATGCACGTCTGTTTCATTTTTCTGTCCGGAATTTGAGAAAATTGGCCCAAAACATGATATAGTTATCTCAATCACTTTCTTGTCCGGTTCGGGGAGGGAAATATATGCGTCTGGGCGATATCATGAATCTGCTTGAGGCCGAACTTCTCAACCAGAGGATTGATCTTGACATTGAACTTGAATCAGCATTTGCGGCAGATCTGATGAGTGATGTTCTGGCTCTTGCCCGACCCGGTTCTCTTATGATAACGGGACTTACAAACATACAGATAATGAGAACCGCGAGCATGATAGACATGCCGGCCGTCGTTTTTGTCAGGGGGAAAAAACCTCCCCTCGAAACCATCGAACTGGCGGGCAAACTGGGGATCCCCTTCATGATCACCTGCAAGACCATGTTCGAGACCTGCGGTCTGCTCTATGAGGCCGGGATCAGCCCGATCCATTGCGAAAAACGGTGAACCCGATGAGACCTGGCAAGACGATACTGGTCCAGCGGGAGGTTAAACCCCTGGACTTTCTTTCTGCGGGTGAGACTGCGTCGGAGTTCAAGGAGACCCTTAAGTCTCTCGGGATATCAGCCGATCTCTGCAGAAAAACCTCCATAGTGGCGTACGAGGCAGAAATGAACGCCGTCATCCATGGAGGGGGGGGAGAGATCATTCTCAAACTCGACGAAAAGAGCATAACCATAGTCGCGAAAGACCAGGGGCCCGGCATAGAGAACGTGAACCTGGCAATGCAGGAAGGCTACTCCACCGCACCCGACTTCGTTCGCGAGATGGGCTTCGGAGCTGGGATGGGACTTCCGAACATAAAAAAATATTCCGATGAACTGAACATCGAGACTGAACCCGGAAAAGGGACAACACTCAGGGCTTTAATATATCTCGATGGCAACGGGGGTGAATAGGAATTGCCTCACGGCATAGAGATCTCCGGGGAAGACTGCCGGGGATGCGTTAACTGCATAAAGAGCTGCCCCACAGAGGCTATCAGGGTTATCAACGGTAAAGTCCGCATCCTGGAAGAGAGGTGCATTGGTTGCGGGGAGTGCCTCAGGATCTGCAGCCACAGGGCTATTTCTCTCCAGGAAACGGACTGGGACTCCATATCGGGTATCAGGCCAATGGCAGTCGTAATGGATCCGGCTCTTTTCTCCCAGTTCCCGTGGCCCCCTAACCCCGCCATCATGGAAGAGATACTTCGTGACATGGGTTTTGAACCAATAGTAAAGGAATGCGCCCTGGCCTTCGACCTGGCAGCCATGACTCAGGCTCGCATTATGGAAGCGGGCGAATCCCGGGAGATGCCGATGATCTCCACATACTGTCCGGCGGTTCTCAGGCTCGTCCGCATGAAATTCCAGGAACTGATCCCTAATCTGGCCCCGGTAGAGTCACCCCTTGAGACAAGTGTCGATCTATGGAAAGCCCGCAACAACAAGAGCAGGGTCCAGACAGCCCTCGTGGCGTCCTGCCCGGCCAGGGTTGCCATGGTAGAAGACCCGGTCGGCCGGGAGGCCAGTTCGGTGGACCACGTGATATCAACGGCACGACTGACGAGAGAGATACTGTCGAAAAACCGGTCTCTCAGTGAGGAGATTGTCAAACGACCCAGGGATACAAGGTGGATGAACTGGTCCGCTTCCGGGGGAGAGATAGCCCATATACGTCATTTCACCGAGAAACCCCTGAAGGCGCTGGCAGTTTCGGGAATGAGGAACATCATCGGGGTACTTCAGGATATAGAACTCAGAAGGTTGAAGGGCGTCGATTTCATCGAAGCCCGGGCATGCTCAATGGGATGCATCGGAGGGATAGCAAACGCCGAGTCCTGTTACCTGAGCCAGGTAAAGATAGACAACTACGGTAATTCCGAACCCCCCTCGGCGGAGGAAACGGCCCCTCTGGAGGAACTTTACGATGCGGGAATCTGGAAACTGCAGTACGACATAACCCCCATTGAAAGTGTTCCCCTCGGGAAAAACATGGCCAGGGCCATGGAAAAACTGAACGAGATCCAGTCCGTCTATGCCGAACTCCCCCACCTGGACTGCGGAACCTGCGGAAGACCAACCTGCAGGATAATGGCCGAAGATATTGTACGGGGAGAGGCTTCACTGGACGACTGCATCTTCAGGTTGCGCGAGAAGATCGGAAGACTCTCCGGGGAGATCCATGATCTTTCCAGGAGACTGGTCCACACGATGACACCGGAGGAGAAAAAATGAAGACAAGCGAGATCCTGGTTAAACTCGACAGAGTCTCAGTCCACGTAAAACCCGGCAGAGACAGGGAAATCAAAAAGGGGATCGTGGGAGACCTTCTGAGCTTCATAATGGGTACAGCCCCCGACGGTGCCTTGTGGGTGACCATTCATAACCACGCCAATGTCGCGGCTGTGGCGTTGCTGAAGGACATCCCTCTGGTAATACTCTCTTCGGGAAAGAAACCCTCGCCCGAACTGGAAGATCACTGCCGCAGGGAGGACATCGCTCTTGCGACCGCGGAAGAAGACTCCTTTGTTCTTTGCGGAAAACTTTTCCTCATGGGAATAGGAACCGACACTACAGCATGAACCTTTACCGCATGGATCTCCATATCCATTCAGTGCTGTCTCCGTGCGCGGAACTGGACATGGGAGCCATAGATATCGTTGAGAAATGCGTCAGTGAAAAGATCGACATAATAGCGGTTACGGATCATAACTCGACAAAAAACTCCCGTGCCGTGGCGAAAGCGGCCATGGGCCGCCCCCTGGAGGTGATATGCGGTCTGGAGGTCCAGTCCTCGGAGGATATTCATATCCTCTCCCTCTTTCCAGACCACACCATGGCCAGTGATTTCGAGGGGTGGGTCATCGACCGGCTCCCGAGGATACCTAACAGGCCGGACAGGTTCGGAGAGCAGCTGATAATAGACGAGAACAACCTTGTAACCGGCGAAGTGGAGTTCCTGCTCCTGCAGGGTATAGACGCGACAGCCGACGAAATTATCCAGATGACCGCAAGATCAGGGGGGACAAGCGTCCTCGCCCATATAGACAGGCCTGCCTATTCCTACGTAGCAGTTCTGGGCATGATCCCCGCAGATCTCTGTGTTGATGCTGTTGAACTTTCAGGTCGCCTTTCCAGGGAGAATTCTCTCTTCTGGCGTCAACAGGCGGGAGGGAGGACTGTTATCAGGTCCTCGGACGCTCACAGGCTGGACGATATCAGCATCGAAAGGACAACACCTGTCCTGCTGGAACAACCTTGCCTTGGAGAGATTTACATGGCTCTTCACGGACTTGAAGGAAGAAAGATCCTCTGGCCCTGGAACGATGGAACTCCCACGCAAGGGGCCTGTCAATGTTAAGGAGGTGTCCGGTCCTGTCCCTTACAACACTTAGCAAATGGTCATGACAGGGGAGACTTAAGACCTTTCCCTGATATCATTCAACTCAGGTGGTGGTAGCTGTGACGGTGGCAACATCAGAAATGAAGGAAAAAGTCAACGAAATACTGAAACCGTGGCGCGGAAAAAAAGGAGGGATGATCCCTATCCTCCAGGGTATCCAGCACGAGTTCGGGTTCCTCCGGGAAGACGTCCTGAAGGAAATTTCAACAGAACTCAGGGTCCCGCTGGCAGAGATCTACGGGGTGGCGACTTTTTACGCCCAGTTCCATCTCAAACCCAGGGGAAGGAACATAATCAGGGTCTGCAGGGGGACTGCCTGCCACGTTCGCGGGAGTCTCAAGATACTTGAAAAGGTCAAGGATATTCTCAAGATCGAAGAGAATGGAACGACCGAAGACCTTCGTTTTACCCTGGAGCCAGTCGCCTGTCTCGGGGCCTGTGGTCTCGCACCGGTGGTCATGGTCAACGACGAGACCTTCGGGCGCCTTACTCCGGACGGCGTTCAGCCGATTCTCGACAAGTTTAACTAGAATTCTTATGCTTCAGGATCTTTCGCAGTATATCCTTGACATCTCGGAAAACTCTCTCAAGGCCGAAGCTTCTCGCGTCGATATATTGCTTTCGGAGAGCACACGAGGGAACGGCATTGAACTTTCCGTTTCCGACAACGGGAAAGGGATGGACAGCGAGCAGATCCTCATGGTCCAGGATCCTTTTTTCACTACCAGAACAGAAAGAAAGGTCGGACTTGGTATCCCCTTTTTGAAACAGGCAGCCGAACTCTGCGGAGGAGGGCTCGAGATAATCTCACAGAAAGGAAGGGGAACTACCATAAGGGCCAGTTTCACAAGGGACTGCATAGACTGCCCTCCTCTGGGGGATATTTCTGCGACCCTTGTGGTTCTTTTCGTTGGCTGGCCTGACAGGGATTTCGTTTTCAGGTATTTTTTCGACGGGAGAGAATTTTCCACGGGCACCGATGATATCATCGATATCCTCGAAGACAGGAATCTGCTGAAGGCACCGGAAGTGGCCGGTTGGCTGGGCCGCTTTTTCAGAGAAAATATAGATATGCTCCGATCAGGGAGGGAGTGTTAATTTTGAAGAAGAAAATCACCAGTCTTGAAGATCTTCGTAAGATCAAAAGCGAGTCGAAGGATCTTACATCTGCCAGATCCGGCGGCAAGAACAGGATCATCGTAGGGATGGGAACCTGCGGGATAGCGGCGGGGGCAAGGGAGGTCATGACGGTCATCCTCGAAGTTCTGGAGAAAAAAGGGATCAAGGACGTGGCGGTCGAGACCACCGGCTGCATAGGAATGTGCCAGAAGGAACCTCTCGTCGACATCATCCGGTCCGGTGAACCCCGAATTACCTACGGCTATGTCGGGCCAGAGGATGTGGAACGAATCATTGAGGATCACCTTGTCAACGGAAAGATAGTCGCCGACAAGGTCATCGGCAGAACCGATTAGTGAGGGGGCAGGGAATATGGCTCTGTATCGCGCCCATGTTTTGATCTGTAAAGGGACAGGCTGCACGGCAAGCGGATCTGGTACCGTGTTTGACGCCATGAAAAAGGAGCTCGAGCGTCGCGGCCTGGACAAGGAAGTCATGCTAGTCGAAACCGGATGCCACGGAATGTGCGAGATGGGTCCTATCGTCGTCGTTTACCCCGAAGGTTCATTCTACTGCAGGGTGACTGCCGACGATGTACCCGAAATAGTCGAGGAACATCTTTACAAGGGACGGATCGTTCAGCGCCTGCTTTACACGATACCCGGTGAAGACAAGGTCAAGGTCCCCCATTACAAAGACATACCTTTTTACGGAAAACAGTTGAGGATAGCACTGAAGAATTGCGGCTATATCAACCCCGACAATATCGAGGAGTACATCGCCAGGGACGGCTACCAGGCCCTCGCGAAGGCACTTCTCGAGATGACTCCCGAGGAAACCCTTGAAGAGGTCAAAAAATCGGGCCTAAGAGGGCGCGGGGGAGCAGGATTCCCCACCGGCAGGAAATGGGAATTCGCAAAAATGGCTCCCGGAGACAAGAAATACATCATTTGCAACGCCGACGAGGGCGACCCGGGCGCTTTCATGGACCGTTCCGTCCTCGAGGGTGACCCCCACGCGATAGTCGAGGGCATGCTCATAGGGGCCTACGTAATCGGCGCCGACGAGGGTTACATCTATTGCAGGGCGGAATACCCCCTTGCCATCAAGCGCTTGATTAATGCCATCAAGCAGGCCGAGGATATGGGCCTTCTTGGGGACAACATAATGGGAACTGATTTCTGTTTCCACCTCCATATCAAGGAGGGTGCCGGAGCTTTCGTCTGCGGAGAAGAGACAGCACTTATGGCCTCTATCGAGGGCAAAAGAGGAATGCCCACACCGCGTCCTCCATTCCCCGCAAATTGCGGCCTGTGGGGCAAACCCACCAACATCAACAACGTCGAGACCTGGGCCAATGTCGCCCAGATAGTTCTTAACGGCGGCGAATGGTACAGCAGCATCGGCACCGAAACCTCGAAGGGTACCAAGATCTTCGCCGTAACGGGCAAGGTCAACAATACCGGTCTTGTAGAGGCACCAATGGGAATGCCTCTCAGGGACATCATCTTCGATATCGGAGGGGGAATCCCTAACGGCAAGAAATTCAAGGCCGTTCAGCTCGGAGGACCATCGGGTGGATGCCTTCCGGAGAGCATGCTGGATACACCGGTCGATTACGAATCGATAAACGCCACGGGAGCAATAATGGGATCCGGCGGCATGGTAGTCATGGACGAGGACACATGCATAGTCGATGTTGCGAAGTTCTTCCTGAATTTCACCCAGAACGAGTCCTGCGGAAAGTGTCCGTTCTGCCGCATAGGAACAAAGAGGATGCTGGAGATACTGGAGCGGATATCAGAGGGCAATGGAAAACTGGAGGATCTGGACCTGCTCGAGGATATGGCTCACAAGGTCAAGGACGGCTCGCTTTGCGGACTCGGACAGACGGCACCCAACCCCATCCTGACTACTATCAAGTATTTCCGGGATGAGTACGTCGCACACATCGTAGACAAGAAATGCCCGGCCAAGGTCTGCACTGCCCTTATCCACTACACCATCGACCCGGCCAAGTGCATCGGATGCACCAAGTGCGCCCGCCAGTGCCCTGTCAACGCGATCAGCGGCGAGCTAAAGAAACCGCACCTGATCGACCAGGACGACTGCATCCGCTGCGGACAGTGCATGGCTGTCTGCCCGGTCAAGGCAATAAGCGTTGAATAAGGAGGATCTTTAAGCGATGGAGCGAAATCTGAAAGTTATCCTGAACGGGAAAGAGGTCTTCGGTTACGCTGGCCAGAAGATTCTCGATCTCTGCGCCGAGAACGGCATAGAGATACCGACACTCTGTTACGACAAGCATCTTTCGATCCATGGAGGGTGCTCGCTCTGCCTCGTCGAGGTAAAGGGCGCAAGAAGCCTGATGAGGGCCTGCTCCACTCCGATACATAACGGAATGGAGCTACAGACCCACACCGACCGAATTTTCGGAGCGAGACAGCTGGCTCTGCAACTTCTTCTTTCTGACCATGTCGGAGATTGCCGGCCCCCCTGCCAACTGGCATGCCCCGCCAGGGGTGATGTAAAGGGATACGTCAACTACGCTGCACAGGGAGAATACAGGGCCGCTCTGGAGGCACTTCACGAGAACATCACGCTCCCCGCAAGCATAGGCCGCGTCTGCCCTGCTCCTTGCGAGGAGAAGTGCCGCAGGAATTTCGTGGACGATGAACCGGTATCAATCAGGGAGATCAAGAGATTCGTCGGTGACTGGGGACTCAACCAGGGAGACCTTGGAAAGATCCCGGAGATCACCGAAAACGGCAAGAAAATCGCCATAGTCGGTGGCGGCCCCGCCGGGGTATCAGCGGCATATTACCTGCGCAAAAAAGGCTACTCCGTTACCATTTTCGACAAGGAAGCCCTCCTGGGCGGAATGATGAGATACGGCATCCCCGACTACAGGCTTCCCCAGCAGATCCTCCAGAAGGAGATCGACTGGATCCTCTCTCACGGTATAGAGACCAGGCTGGAAACGGCCATCGGTGTCGACGTGACCCTCGAAGAGCTGAAAAAGAGCTACGACGCTGTCCTGCTCGCTATCGGTTGCTGGAAATCGATGCCCATGAAGGTCCCGGGAGAGAGTCTCGAGGGAGTTATGGGTGGAATAGACTACCTCTACGAGGTCAATAACGGCCGCAAGGTCGAACTCGGCAGCAAGGTAGCCGTAGTCGGCGGCGGCAACACCGCGATGGACGCAGCCAGATGTGCTCTTCGCTCCGGGGCCGAAAAGGTCTCCGTCATCTACAGACGCACCAGAGAAGAGATGCCCGCGGAAAATATCGAGATCGAGGAGGCCATGGAAGAAGGAATCGAATTCGTTTTCCTGGCGGCCCCGGTAGCGGTCGAGGGCAACGGCAAGGTTCAGCAGATAGTCTGCGAAAAAATGAAACTTGGTGACGCTGACGCTTCCGGCCGCAGAAGGCCGCTGCCTACAGGTGAGCAGTTCACCCTGGAAGTAGACACCGTTATCGCTGCCATCGGACAGGGAGCGGACCTCGCTCTCCTTCCCGACAACCTTCACGATGGCAGGAAAGTGAAATCGGACAGGCACTTTGCCACACCGGAAGAAGGCGTTTTCGTCTGTGGCGACCTTAACACCGGGCCCGACATCGCTGTAGGCGCAATCGGTGAAGGGCACTGGGCCGCCGAGTCGATCCATCACTTCATTACCGAAGGCGTACCCCATCGTCCTTTCGAGTGCGATGTGGTCAGGACCGACCTGGGTCCGGAAGATTTTCTCGACGAGGAAAAACAGCCCCGGGAACACCCCGTCCACTGCCCCAGTGACGTTCGCCTTTCACGGCCTTTCCAGGAGTACAACCTGGGCCTCACAGAGGATCAGGTCCTCAAAGACGGAAACCGCTGTATGAAGTGCGGTTGCCCGGACCTTTACGAGTGCAAACTCCGGGAATACGGAACGCAGTACGAGGCCGATCCGGAGACCTTCTCCAAGGAGGAGTACTCGAGGCCGTCAAGAACCATGGAGGCTAACAAGTTCTACCTCAGGAACATGGACAAGTGCATCCAGTGCGGAATCTGCGTCAGGACATGCAGCCAGAAGGCTATCTACAGTGCGATCGAATTCCAGAACAGGGGCATGAAGACACTGATAGGTCCAGGAGTCGAAAAAAGCATCGAGGACTCCGACTGCGTGTTCTGCGGCCAGTGCGTACAGCTCTGTCCCACGGGAGCCCTGACGGAGAACAACGTTCATGCCATAAGCCGCCCGTCCCATTCCAGGGTGGTCAAAACCGTCTGCTCCTACTGCGGAGTTGGATGTGAACTCAACATCCACGTGGACGAGCTTACCGGAAAAGTATGGAACGTGACGACCGATTACGACAGCCCGACAGGAATGAACGAAGGCAGGTGCTGCGTAAAGGGCCGCTTCGGGTGGAGTTTTATTCACAGTAAAGACCGCCTGACAAAGCCCCTTATCAAAGAGAACGGAGTCTTCAGGGAAGCCTCCTGGGATGAGGCCATCGGCCTGGTGGCGAAAAAGTTCACCGGCCACAGGGACACAAGCGGTCCCGATTCGGTCGCTTTCTTCACATCCGCCCGTTGCACGAACGAGGAGAACTACCTGTTGCAACGCTTCGCAAGGGAGGTGATGGGCACAAATAACGTCGACCACTGTGCCCATCTCTGACACAGCCCCACTGTTGCGGGTCTCGGCGAGACCCTCGGAAGCGGAGCAATGACCAACGATTACGAATCGATAAAACACGCCGATACGATACTTGTTATCGGATCCAACACCACAGAGAATCACCCTGTTATCGGTTCATGGATCAAGGAACAGAAGAAAAACGGTATATCGAAACTGATAGTCTGTGACCCCAGGAAGATAGAGCTCGACAGTCTTGCTGACGTCAAGGTAAGACATCGCTCCGGAAGCGATGTAGCCCTTCTCAACGGATTGATGAACATCATCATTACCGAAGGGCTTTACGACAAGGAATTCGTTGAAAAGAACGTTGAGAAATTTGACGAACTCAAGGCACTCGTTGGGGAGTACACTCCAAAGAAGGTCAGCACAATCACGGGAGTTCCTGAGGAAACGCTGAAAGAAGCCGCGAGAACCTATGCGAAGGGCCCCAATTCGGCTATCTTCTACACCATGGGGATCACGCAGCACAAGTACGGAACCAACAACGTAAGGACCGTTGCAAACCTGGCTCTCCTTTGCGGAATGCTCGGAAGACCCGGCACCGGCGTAAACCCGCTCCGCGGGCAGAACAACGTACAGGGCGCCTGCGACATGGGCTGCCTGCCGGCGGTACTTCCCGGCTATCTGAACATCGCAAAGAAGACCGAAGAGGCAGTGGAGAAGGTTCAGAAACTCTGGAACGCAAAAATGCCCACCAATCCAGGAAAGACCATCGTCAAGATCATGGATGGGGCAGCAAACGGCGAGATCAAGGGACTCTTCGTTATGGGAGAGAACCCGATGGTCAGCGATCCCAACACGAACCATGTCCGTCACGCCCTGGAGCATCTCGACTTCCTGGTGGTTCAGGACATTTTCCTGACCGAGACCGCCCAGATGGCCGATGTCGTTCTTCCTGCCGCGTGCTGGGCCGAGAAGGACGGAACCTTCACCAACACGTGCAGGGCTGTCCAGAGGATTCGCAAGGCCGTTGACGCCCCGGGCGAGGCAAGGCCCGACTGGGCGATAATCGTTGATATCGCAAAGGCTTGCGGTGCACAATGGAACTTTGATTCACCCGCACATGTAATGGAGGATATCAGTCGCTTTGTGCCGCAATACGGCGGGGTCTCCTACGAACGTCTGGAGCAGGGTTCGCTGATGTGGCCATGCCCAGATTCGAACCACCCCGGAACCCCGAACCTTTACACCACGGGATTCCCCCGCGGCAAGGCTGCTTTCGTCCCATGCGAATGGAACGAGCCTCATGAGTGGCCCGATGCCGAATACCCGTTCCTGGCCACAACGGGACGCACCCTCTACCACTACCATACAGGCACCATGACGAGGAGGACTCCTTCGGCGGAGTTCATCAAATCCCTCTATGTCGAAGTCAATACCGAGGATGCTGCCGCAATGGGGCTGGAACAGGGACAGCCCGTCAAGGTCACTTCACGCCGTGGAAGCGTAACGGGTGAAGCGCGGGTCACAGACAAGGTGCCCCCGAAGATGGTGTTCGTACCTTTCCACTTTGGGGAACAGCCCGCGAACGCCCTTACGGCGTCGGTCTGGGATATCGATGTTGAAACACCTGCTTTCAAGATAAACGCCGTCAAGGTTGAAAAAGCCTGAGACAAAAAGCAGGCAGGAATGATAACAAAAAGGACGGGGCCCCTTTAAAGGGGCCCCGTCCTTTTTGTATCGAAAGAGTTTTTTATTCTTCGTCTTCCTGTATATCGGCCTCGGCAATGATCTTTTTGGAAATATCGTGGGGGACCTCCTCGTAATGGGAAAATTCCATAGTGAAGTTTCCGCGTCCAGATGTCATGGAGCGAAGGATGATGGCATAACGGAACATCTCCGAGAGAGGCGCCTGGGCCTTTACTACCTGAAGCCTTCCCCTGCTGTCAATGCCCATGATCTTTCCCCTTCGACTGTTGAAATCGCCCATAACATCGCCAAGATAATCCTCGGGAACAACCACCTCTATGTTCATTATCGGCTCAAGTATCACCGGGGCAGCCTCAACGATCCCCTTCTTGTATGCCATTGATGCAGCTATCTTGAAGGCCATTTCAGAAGAGTCTACATCGTGGTATGAACCAAAAAAGAGGCTGGCTTTGAAGTCAACACAGGGATAACCTGCAAGAACACCCTTGAGTATTGCCTCTTTGAGCCCTTTTTCAACAGCCGGGATGTAGGACTTGGGGACTGATCCCCCAACTATCTTGTCCTCGAACTTGAACCCTTCTCCCCTGGGAAGGGGCACAAACTCGATATGGACATCACCGTACTGTCCCCTGCCTCCGGTCTGCTTCTTGTACTTGCCCTGTGCCTTGGACGTTTTTTTGATGGTTTCACGATATGGGACTCTCGGAGTCTCTGTATCAAGATCAACTCCGTAGCGTTCCTTGACTTTGGAGAGCATGACATCGATATGAAGGTCGCCCATTCCAGAGAGCACGCTGTCTCCGGTCTCGGGATCCTTCCGGAAATGAAGGGTGAGATCCTCTTCCAGCATTTTGTTCAGGGCATTGGCAAGTTTGTCTTCGTCCGCACGGCTTCTGGGTTTGACCGCAACGCTGTAGACTGGTTTGGGAAAGGCGATTTCCGGATAAGTAAAATCGTTCCCCTTTACTCCGAGAGTGTCGCCTACGACGGTGCTGTGTAGTTTCGGAATGGCAACGATATCACCAACTACTACATCCTTGGAGTCCACCGATTCCTTACCCCTCATCATTTTGAACGAACTGACCCTTTCGTCCTCTCCTTTTGTGACATTGTGTATCGGGTTATCGCTGGAAGCGGTCCCGGCAAAGACCCTTATGAAAGAAAGTTTTCCAACGTAGGGGTCCACCATTACCTTGAAACAGAAGCCGGAAAATTTTCCCGCCGGATCCGGAGCCACAAGGTGTTCGGCATCACCTTTCATGGCCATCCTGGGAGGCATTTCTACGGGCGCGGGGAAAACCTCGGCAATAGCATCAAGCAATTGGACAACGCCGACGTTTGCCGTGCTTGCACCGGGCATCACCGGGAAAAGGCTTCTGTTCAGGACGGCCTTGCGGAGAGCCGGAACAAGTTCCTCCATGGAAAGGGCCTCTCCATCGAGATAGCGCATCATAAGTTCGTCCTCGGCCTCAACTATCCTTTCCACGAGTGCCTCCCTGGCGGACGATACCTGTTCGGCCATATCAGCCGGGACATCAGCCTCGGTGAATTCCCTGCTTCCGTCTCCCTTGTAAAGGTAAGCCTTCTGCCTCAGGATATCCACCACACCCCTGAAGGTCGCTTCCTTCCCCACCGGAAGAAAAAGGGGCGTTGCCTTTTCTGAAAGATACTGCTGCACCTCTCCCACTACTTTTTCGAAATCGGCATTCTCCCGTTCCATCTTGCTTATATAGAAAGCCATGGGAGTCTGGAAATCTTCGCCAAATTCCCAGGCCTTTTCTGTCTGAACCTCAACACCGTGCACTCCACTGACAACGACTATACCCGTGTCGGATACACGCATTGCCGACCTGAGTTCTCCAATGAAATCAGCGTAACCCGGGCAGTCAAATATATAAAAATGTTTTCCCGAGTGTTCGAGAGACAGAAGTGAGGAGTTGATAGATATCTGTCTTTTCTGCTCTTCGGTACCAAAGTCACTTACCGTGTTACCATCCTCGACCTTTCCCATCCTCGTGGTGAGGCCCGTATCAAAGGCCATTGCTTCGGCCAGCGCCGTCTTTCCCGAACCGCCGTGGCCGACAAGCGCTACAGTTCTTATATCACCTGGGTTGCGAGTCGCCATACACTTTTACCTCCCTCAAATGATGAAAAGTGTTTATTTTCAGGTTGGTTCCACTCTGTCCCTGTAATACCCGGATTTTCCCTGATCTACCTGGAATATCTTAAGGGGCAAGGGGCGGAGCGTCAATGAGAGTGCGCATTCCCCGTATCTTCCCGGCTTTCAAATATAGCTTCAAAGGCTGCCGCAACAGCATCGGGGGATGCCTGGCCCCTGATCTCCCTCATGACCAGCCCTGTAAGGAATTTCCGTTTTTTGTCCCCCGGGTCCTTTTTTCCCAGAACAAGGTCTGCCTCGGAGGGATTTGCTTCGAGGATCGCCCTTACGACTTCCTCCAGAGCGTCCGTGGAGAAACCGCCCTCCCTGACTCCGGCCTTTTTCATTGCATCAGAAAGTCCAATGCCTTCTTTTGCCATGACTCCCAGAACGTCTTTCGCCGCGGTGTTGGAAAGATCCCCACCCCTCACCTTATTCAGGAGAGCAGACAAATGTTCAGGTTTTACCGAAAGGTCCAGGACCTTCACCTCATTTTCATTGACAAGGCGAAGGATCTCTGTCCTTATCCAGTTCGCGGCAAGCAGGGGTTCGGCCCCTGAAGCGACCGTTTTTTCAAAGAATTCCGCCACATCCGGGTTATCTGAAAGGGAAGAGGCATCGGGTAAATTAAGACCCCACTCTCCAGCATATCTTTCTCTTTTCTCCCAGGGAAGTTCCGGCAGGGCACCGGCCATTCTGTCGACTTCAGCGCTCTGGATCCTTATAACCGGGAGGTCGGGTTCAGGAAAATACCTGTAATCGTGAGCTTCTTCCTTTCCCCTGGAAGAACGGGTAACACCTGCCCCATCGTCCCAGTGGCGTGTTTCCTGGATTATTTCTACACCTTTGCCCAGGAGATCTCTCTGTCTCGATATCTCGAACTCCAGTGCTCTTTCAAGGGCTTTCAGAGAGTTAAGGTTCTTTATCTCCACGCGATTGCCCCACCTGCCGTCGGAGCATTTCTGGGAAACGTTTGCATCGACCCGCAGTGAGCCCGATTCCATATCTCCGTCAGAGACACCGAGATACCTGACAAGTCTCCTCAAGGAGATCACATATTCCCGGGCCTCTTCAGAAGAAGACAGTTCAGGTTCCGAAACTATCTCCGCAAGGGGCACTCCCGACCTGTTATAGTCCACCAGTGAGAACATGGCTCCCGAAAGCCTGCCATCAGAAGTGGAATGTACCAGCTTCCCCGCGTCCTCCTCCAGGTGAAGCCTTGTGATGCCGATGTTCTTGACTCTTCCGTCAATGGTTATCGGCATGGAACCCGATACAGCCAGAGGAACATCATACTGGCTTATCTGGAAGGCTTTCGGAAGGTCGGGATAAAAATAGTTCTTCCTGTGGAACCTGGTCTTGCGGTTTATCGAGCACTTCAGGGCCAACGCTGCCCTTAGTCCAAGATCTATGGCTTTTCTGTTCAGCGACGGAAGTGTCCCCGGGAGCCCCAGGCAGAGAGGGCAGACATTGCTGTTGGGTTCGGCGCCGATATAGTCTGTCGAACAGGGGCAGAAAAGTTTGCTTCTGGTCGCCAGTTGCACATGCACCTCAAGACCTATTACTGTCTCAAATTCCAGTCCCATTACTTATCACCCCCCGGTGATATTCCGGGCCGTCCTGCCCAGGATTCTATTACACCGGCAAACTCCAGCAGTCTGGAGTCCTGGAATCTTGGCGCGACCAGTTGCACTCCCAGGGGCAGGCCAGATCCTTCGAAACCCGTGAAAACCGTGATCCCTGGAAGGCCGGCCAGGTTGACAGGCAGGGTAAAAACATCGCTCATGTACATACTTATGGGGTCGTCGACAAGTTCTCCTTTCCTGAAGGGAAGGGTTGGGGATGCGGGCATAAGTATCACGTCCGCCCTTTCAAAGGCCCTGGCGAACTCGGAACAGATGAGTCTCCTGACCTTGAGAGCGAGAAGATAATAGGCATCGTAATAACCAGAACTCAACGCAAAGGTCCCGGTGAGAATCCTCCTCTGGACCTCCTCACCAAAACCTGAACCTCTGGTTTTTATATACTGGGTGATGAGATCGGAAGCTTCGGCCCTCATACCATACCTGACCCCGTCGAAACGGGAAAGGTTCGAGCTGGCCTCCGCCGGCGCAATAATATAGTAGCATGGAAGGCCATACTCGCCAGACATCGGGAGAGCCACATCGACTATCTCAGCCCCCGATGCTTCGAGCATGGATGCAGTTTTTTCGATGGCACCCTTCAGAGAAGGATCAAGGGAACCTCCAATGAACTCTCTTACTATCCCGACCTTTTTACCTCTTACCGAGGGACCTTTTATACAATCGGAAAAAGAGGGCCTTTCCGATGAACTGCAGGTGGAGTCTCTGGGATCGTTACTTGATATGACATCAAGGACAAGGGCCATATCAGATATACTCCTCGCAAAGGGGCCTATCTGATCCAGGGATGAGGCAAAGGCCACGAGACCCCAGCGGCTTACAAGGCCATAGGTGGGTTTGAGGCCGTGCACCCCGCAGAAAGCTGCCGGCTGGCGAATGGATCCGCCCGTGTCGCTTCCAAGGGCTATCGGAACATACCCTGCAGCCACAGATGCAGCGCTGCCGCCGGAGCTGCCTCCGGGCACCCTGCCGGTATCCCTCGGGTTCGAGGTTGGACCATAAGCCGAATGCTCGGTAGAACTCCCCATGGCAAACTCGTCCATATTGGATTTTCCGATAATTACCGCCCCGGCCTCCTCGAGAGAAGATACAACGGAAGCATCGTAAGGAGGTTTCCAGCCTTCGAGGATCCTGCTCCCGCAGGTTGTCGGGATCCCCTTCATGCACATGTTGTCCTTCACGACAACAGGGACACCCCCCAGGGGACCCGGATTCCCTCCTTCTGATATGATCCTGTCAACCCTGTCGGCACGGGAAAGGGCCTCTTCAAAAAGAGGGGTAATTATGGCGTTAAGCGTAGGTTCAAGGGATCGTATTCTTGATATAGAACTCTGTATCACTTCCCTGGCTGAGAATTCGGCCTCGCGGATACCGGAGGCGATCCTTGCGGCATCCATTTCGTTAAAGGCCATTATTATTCTCCCTCTCCGCCAATGGCAGGAACCTTGAAAAAACGGCCTTCACTGAGGCTGGCAGACTCAAGGGCCTCACCGGAAAAACCCCATCGCGCGGTTTTGTCTTCCCTTAGCGGACAAGGGTGCATATCATCATCGGTAAATGGATCTATTCCATCGGTGTCGCACTTCTCAAGGCATTTGAAGTGCCCGATAATGTCCTGGAAATAACGGACCATGGGTTCTATCCTTTCGGTCCCGATCTCGAGCCTTGCGAGCTCGGCGACATGGAGGACGTCTTTTTCAGTTATCGCCACTTGCTCCATCTCCCTTCTTTTCTTTGCTGCTTCCTTCTGCACTCTCGATCATCTCGCCGAAGGCGGTCTCGTCTATGATCCTGACGCCCAGGGACTGGGCTTTGGCAAGTTTGCTTCCGGGGTTTTTCCCACGAACAAGAATGGATGTCTTCCTGCTCACCGAAGAGGGCGCCAGCCCCCCGAGCCTTTTGACTGCGGCTTCGGCCTCTGAACGTGTCATGATATCCATCTCGCCTGTAAAGACAAAACTGATCCCCTTTAGAGGAGCAACAGTGCTGCCCGGATTTATTTGTGAAGTGCCCGTAGCTACACCTGAAGAACGAAGCCTTTCAAGAATATCCCTGTTGCGGGAATCGCTGAAAAAAGCCACAACGGATGCGGCGATCACCGGACCGATCCCCTCAACCGCGGAGAGATCCTCCTCACTGGCTCTTTCGAGTTCGTATAATCCTCCGAAAGCCCCCACAAGGATCTCGGCCACCCTGGATCCGACGTAACGTATGCCGAGAGCGGCAAGAAGAGATTCGGGAGGTTTTTTTCTGGAGGCTTCGATAGACGCAAGAACCGAAGCCGCCGCTTTTTCCCCGAGCACCCTTGATGATCTCTCCCCGGACAGGCGCAAATGTGCCAGGTCTTTCATTTCAAGAGAATAGATATCCGAAAAATCTTTTATCCTGCCGTCTGCAACCAGTTTCTCTATCACTTTCTCCCCAAGTCCGGATATATCCATTCCCGAACGGGACGCAAAGTACCTGATACCCTCAAGGATCTGGGCGGGACAGGCCTTGTTGATGCACCTCAGGGCTACCTCCCCGGGAAGAGAAACTGGCACAGACCCGCAGGAGGGACAATTTCCCGGCATAACATATGGTCTGCTTTCTTCATGCCTGGATCCGGGATCGGCACGGAGGATCTCCGGTATGATCTCACCGGCTTTCCTTACCCAGACCATGTCTCCTTCCCTGATGTCCTTCCTTGCTATCTCGTCGGCATTATGGAGACTTGCCCTCTGTACAACCGTGCCGGAAAGTGTCACAGGTTCCAGTACGGCTACAGGAGTCAGGGTCCCGGTCCTGCCCACGGAAACGTCTATCTTCAGAAGCCGGGTTTTCTTTTCCTCCGGAGGATATTTGTAGGCTATAGCCCACCGGGGGGCCTTGGCTGTGGTTCCCAGGGTTTTCCTCAGGGAGAGATCATCGATCTTGATCACGACCCCGTCGGTAACGTATGGAAGAGAGAACCGTCGGGTCCTCCATTTTTCGATAAAACCCATCACCTCTTCCGGAGTCTCGCAAAGGGATTCGACACCCTGGACCGGAAACCCCAGGTCCCGAAGGCGCCCCAAAGTCTCGTATTGGCTATTCAGTCCAAGGTCGCCCGGAGAAACCGCCTGATAAACGAAAAGGCTCAATCTCCTTGAAGCTGCCACCCTCGGATCCAGCTGCCTCAGACTCCCCGCAGCGGCGTTCCTGGGATTCGCAAAAAGAGGTAGACCCTGTTCCTCCCTCTCTGCATTGAGAGTTGCAAAATCTTCGCTTCTGATAAGAACCTCCCCCCTGACCTCAAGCCTTCCGGGTATCTTTTCGGTCAGTTCAAGGGGAAGCCCGGATACGGTTCTTATGTTCTCTGTAACGTCCTCGCCGACCCTTCCGTTGCCCCTTGTCGCACCCATGGAAAAAAACCCTTCCTGAAAGACAAGCGACACGGCAAGGCCATCGATCTTCAGTTCGCAGCACATTGGAGCGCCACCAGTCCTGCGGAGAAAGGAGTCAAGATCCTCGTGAGTGAACGCGTTATCCAGACTAAGCATGGGAACATCATGGACTACCCTTTTGAAACTCTTGAGGGGTTCTCCACCGACACGGGAGACCGAAGGCGGTGGTTCCGTCTCCCCGCCTTCCCGAAGCTCAAGTTCTTTCAGCTCCCGAACAAGAAGATCGTACTTAGAGTCCTCGATCTCCGGTGCATCAAGAACATGATAGAGATGATCGTGGCGCGCTATCTCTTCCCTGAGCCAGTCTATTCTTTTTCTGGTCTCCTCTTCGGCCAATGCCGGACCTCCCTGTAACCTGGATCAGGACCTTGGGCGCATGGTCGGGAAAAGAATAACGTCCCGAATGGATCTGGAATCGGTCAGAAACATTGTAAGCCGGTCCATCCCTATACCGAGCCCTCCCGTGGGAGGAAGCCCGTATTCGAGAGCGTTGATGTAGTCTTCGTCGAAGGCGTGGGCCTCGTCGTCGCCTGCTTCCTTTTTCTTCATCTGGTCCATGAACCTTTCGCGCTGATCGAGCGGATCGTTAAGTTCACTGAAAGCGTTGGCGACCTCCGATCCATAGATATATAGTTCGAACCTGTTCGTGAAATCGGGGTTTTCCTGGTTCTTTTTGGCCAGAGGGGAAACCTCGGTGGGAAGACCGATCACGAAAGTCGGCTGGACAAGTTTTTCCTCCACGAATGACTCGAAAAGTTCCGTGAGGACAATGAAGCGGCTTTCGTGCCCCTCAACTTCCAGTCCCTTCTTTTTGGCAAAATCCCGGGCAGATGCGTCATCTGTCCTATGGATATCAAAACCGGTGTTCTCCAGAACAAGTTCGGCCATCGTTGCCCTCCTGAAGGGATGATTCAGGCTTATCGGAGTTCCCTGGTAGACAATATCCCGGCTTCCCACCGCATCGGCCGCCGCAACAACGAGTTCTTCGGTCAGGTTCATGATGTCCTCGTAATTCGCGTATGCCCAGTAAACTTCCATGGATGTAAACTCCGGGTTATGCATTATATCAATACCCTCGTTGCGGAAGTTCTTGCCGATCTCATAGACCCGACCAAGCATTCCGACAATAAGCCTCTTGAGATAGAGTTCCGGAGCGATACGGAGAAACATGTCCACCCCAAGGGCATTATGGTAGGTGACAAATGGCCTTGCGTTAGCCCCCCCGGCGAGGGTCGCCAGAGTAGGTGTCTCCACCTCGATGGATCCATGAGATTCCAGCACTTGCCTGAAGGCGGATATTATCCTTGCCCGTTTTCTGAAGGTGTCTCGCACATCAGGGTTGGCTATAAGATCCACGTATCTCTGCCGGTAGCGGGTCTCGGTATCCTTGAGCCCGTGCCACTTTTCCGGAAGGGGTCTCAGGGCTTTCGCCAGAAGGACACACCTGGTGACCAGCACTGAAAGTTCCCCCCTTCTGGTTCTGAAGGGATGGCCCTCTATTCCGAGCATATCTCCTGTATCCACCCATTTTTTGAAAAATTCGTAGGGTCCCTCACCCATGGCGTCTACCTGGAAATAGAGCTGCATTCCCGAGGTTTCATCAGCCAGGTTCGCAAAGGACGCCTTTCCGTGTTTTCTCAGGGTCATAAGGCGGCCGGCAGTAACTATACAAGTGTCATCCCTGTCGTCTGGCTCAAGGTGGCTGAAATTCTCCCTTACAAACTCAAGAGTGTGTTTCTTTATCCACTGCTCGTGGGCAAAGGGATCGTAACCCTCCTCCTCCCGAAGCCTCCTGAGCTTGTCGGTCCTCTGCTTCAGGATCTCATCTTCGGATACAACGTTTTCGTCATTAGTTCTTTCATCGGTCAAGATGCTCGCCCCTTTCGGCAAATACTTTCCATTCTTGAAGTATATCGTGCATTTCCCTCCAGTTTGCCGCCATACCGACGGAGCGACGGAAGAGGGAAGCTCCGCGCAACCCCTTAAAGATACCCGAGAGAAAGCGCTTGAGCAATAGAAGGGCCGCCCTTTCACCCTCTTCCTCGACAATCAGGGCCCCCAGTTCCTGCATCATCTCTATCCCTGAACCCGGTTCACGGGAAAGCAGCTTCCTGTCAACGTCAAATCCCAGTTCGTCCAGGATCACCGGTATAAGGAAAGGGTCCCTGAAAGCTCCCCTGGCCACGAAAACCGCCGCGCAGCCTCCCTCAAGGAGCTCGGCAGCATCACGAGAGCAGAAAACATCTCCGCTCCCGGCTACCATTCCGGGGAAGGCTGACGCTGTCTCAATGATCACTTCCCTGTCGGCAGAACCCCCGTATCGCTGAACGGGCGTTCTGCCGTGTATGCATACCTGGGACGCTCCCGCATCGAGAAGCATTCCAGTAAAATCTCTGGTGTCCATCGGGCTGCCTGAAGGCATCTTCCTGGTCTTGACCCATACAGGGAGGCCGTTCCCGCGAAGGGACCTGACCATGGATCCGGCAATATCGGGCCTCTCAAGAAGCCTGGCTCCAGCACCCTTCCTGAGAACCTTGGGCATGGGACAGGCCATGTTTATACCTATAGCATCGAAGGAAGGCGAGGCGGAAAGGGCAAGACCCGCCCCCTCGAGAAGAGTTTTTTCGTCACCCGCAAAAAGCTGAAGCACCACTGGCCTCTCACCGCCAAGAATCCTGAGCATACGGAAGGTCTTGATGCTTCCATGAATCAGCCCCGCACAGCTTATCATCTCGGTATGGGTCAAACCGGCTCCCAGTCTCCGGAAAAAGAGTCTCACCGAAGGCACGGTTATACCTGCCAGCGGGGCAAGCCATACCGGATTGTCTACGGAGACCCCTCCAATATTAATTTCGTCCTGCCCCACAATTCCTGTCATATATAATCCGGAGTCCTTCAAGGGTCAACCAGGGCTCAACTGCGGAAATGGTCCTCGAAAGTGGGGCTATGACTTCGGCATGGCCCCCGGTGGCAATGACCGTTGCCGGAACACTCTGCTCGAGATTCACTCTTTCGACAAGAGAATCCACCATCCCTGAAAAACCGTAGATCATTCCCGACTGTATGGATTCCCTGGTTGTTTTGCCTATGACTTTTTCAGGAAGATCAAAAGAGACTTTCGGCAGTTTTGCCGCCTTTCCGAAAAGGGCCTCCATGCTCAATGCCAGGCCCGGGGATATGGTGCCTCCGAGATATTCACCCGAAGGCGAAATCACGTCGAGAGTTATGGCGGTGCCAAAATCCACCACAATGAGCGGTGACCCATACCTTTTTATTCCGGCTACGGCATTTACAAGGCGATCAGCCCCGACTTCGGATGGGGTGTTGTAAAGAACCGGTATACCCAGATCAGTTTCACTGGTTACCTTGAGACAATCAAGAGAAAGGTATCTGCCTATACCCTCCTCCCACGGAGCATCAAGAGGGGGAACCACGCTGGAAAGAACCGCCCCATCGATATCTTCGGGAGTAATTCCCGCGAGGGAGATGAGGTTAAGAAGATATATCCCCAGTTCATCCGCCGTATGTCTTTCGGAAACAAGGCGCCAGTTTCTGAGCATCTTTTCTCCGTCGAAAATACCCAGAACGGTGTTGGTATTGCCTATGTCGATAACGAGAAGCATGTTTTCACCTCCAGAGACTGCCACCTGTTTTGGCTACATTACCATGAAAAAGATAGCTATTGCGCCGGAAAAAAGAACCGCATAAAACCAACCGAATCCGGTCCCTTTAAGAACAAAAGAAAGAGCCACCGCCATACCGGCCGCTGAGAACCCGGCAGAACAGGGAACATTCCAGGGTAGAAGGAATGAAACTACGTCCGCCAATATTGCCCATGCCCGAAAAAGAATCTCTCCTGTCCACGCGAAAAAACTCCCTCCCGGAACTCCGGCCAGAGCCGGAAGCGCGAGAAGGGACGCACCTGGCAGGAGAATTCCGAAAAGAGGGACGGCAATAATGTTAACGAAAATACCCGCTACCGGGACACTCCCGAAAGCACCAGAAACCAGACCAGCGGTCGAAACCCAGAGTATGAGGGGGGCCAGGATCCATCCCTTCCCGGGTCTGGTTCCCTGAAGTGAAGAAAGGACAAGGGCAGCCGTCATAGAAAGCCTCCAGCCAAGATCCCAGAAAAACCAGGGCCTCCAGAAAAGAAGCAACAATCCGGCGACAGAAACCATGTTCAACGCCTGAAGGGGTCGCCCCTTCCATCTGGCGGAAAAACCGGTCTGCAACATAAGCCCCGCGCGCAGGGAGCTTGAGGAAGCCCCTGCAAAAAGAATATACAGCCACATGAACAAGGACGATGTGGCAAGACGGAAAAATCTCACTGGCAATAACGTGAAAAGAAGCAGGACGACCACCCCCACGTGAAGACCGGACACGGCAAGTACGTGAGAAGTCCCCCATGCGGAATGCCTGAGCGCAAGGTCGGGATCCCTGTCTCCCAGCCAGGCCGCAAGCAGGTGTCCCCTCATCATGGGCGGCATGCTCTCAAGAATTCTCTCTCTGACAAGTTCACGCCATCTCGATATCCCGACCGCCATTTCTCCGCTGGACCGACCTGATCCATGCCGGATAATTCCCACGGCACCCCTGGCCAGCCAGTAGGTCCCCTCGTCAAAGCCTCCGGAACCAGGTTCCGGTGAGAAAGGTTCCAAAACTCCTTCAACCTCTACAATTTCTCCTTCCCTGAAAAGGGAAGTGGGCAAAAGGTAGACAACTATTTTCCCGACAGGGGAATCAAGGAGAATGACCCTCCCTCTTCCCCAGGAACGTTCTCTCACAACCGTTCCTGCTGTCGATATCCTTATCGGCTCGAATCTGTCCGGTTCGAGCCTGGATACCATCAGAACCACACCGATAGCCGTAACCGCGACAATGAAGATGAACACGTCCCGGAAGCCTGGCGGACAATAATGGACCGAACCCGCAAAGCAAATGAAGGCAGAGACCAGAGCACCTCCGGCCAGGGCGACAAAGAGAGAGGCCCCGGCGGCACGCAGCCAGAGAGAAAGGGAACATCCCGCGAACACCACCAGGGCAGGAGCCACTGCTGCCGGGTTCAGCGGGAAACTGTCACCAGGTCCTTTATACCCGAAAGTTTCGCCGCGCCTATTCCCTTCACCGAGAGCAGATCCTCCACGTTTTTGAATCTTCCCTGCTCCTCCCTGCACCTGATTATTTCAGCCGCGGTCTTGGGCCCTATTCCTGGAAGCGACTGAAGTTCCGCGGCCCCCGCGCTGTTTATGTCGATCAGCCTGGAACCGCTTTCCTGCCTGACTCCATTATCCGTGCTTCCCGGAGACTGCAACTCCCCCTTGCGGGGTACGTGGATATGGATCCCGTCATGGAGGAGCAAGGCCATGTTGAAGGATTCGGGATCCGCATCCGCCGTCAGGCCGCCGGCCTGATCCACGGCCTGGTAGACCCTGGACCCTTCAGGCAGCCTGTAGACCCCGGGCCTGAAGACCGCCCCGGTTATATAGATAACCCATTGCGTCTCCTCGAGAGACCCCTCAACGGGAATCTCCCGTGAGGTCGCATCATTTGCTGTTCCGGGAGCTGGACCTGCCACAACACCCGATCTCGTTCTTTCCCATCTCCCGGAGAATGACGCAACGATAGCTCCCGCCGCGACAAGGCAGACCAGACCCGCGACAATGAAAAGAAGCGCTTTCCTACGGCCAGTTGTATCGGGCATTATTGCGTTCCCTCCGGTATGATCTCACCCCTGAGACTCCAGTTGCCAGAACCGGTTATCCTGACCATCCTGAAAGAGCCAAGGAGAGAGGCATCACCCGGAAATATGACAACCTTGTCCGCAGAAGTCCTCCCCTGGAGCATCGAGTCTCCCCGGGGCGCAAAACCGTCTACCAGTACCTCGAACTCGCGCCCTACAAGGGCATCGTTTATTGCCATGGTAATATCTTCCTGGATCCTGTTTATCTCTGCCAGCCGTCTCTTCTTTACGGCAAAAGGGACCTGTCCATCCATTCGGGCCGCAGGAGTACCATCCCTCGGAGAATAGGCAGCCGTGTGAACAAGGTCGAATCTGAATTTTTCCACTACCCTGACGGATTCCCTGAAATCATCGTCGGTCTCTCCCGGAAACCCCACTATAAGGTCACTTGTCACCGACGGCTCCGGAAGATGATCACGTATCATCTCAATGATGGATGCGTATTTCTCAACCGTATAGCCCCTGTTCATCAAGCCAAGGATCCTGTCGCTACCCGACTGTATGGGGAGGTTTATCCCTGTGCAGATAGAGGGCCTTCTGCTCATCACCCGCACTACGTCCTCGGTGAGGTCCTTTGGATGAGACGTGCAGAAGCGGATCCTGTTCACTCCTTTCATGGAAGCCACGTCATCAAGTAGGGACGAAAAACGATAGTCGTTACCAAAATCGTGTCCGTATGTATTGACGTTCTGTCCGATAAGAATGATCTCCCTGACCCCGGAGGAGACAAGTTCCTGGACTTCGAGGAAAATACCCTCCGGATCCCTCGACATGAAACGCCCCCTGACGTGGGGAACGATACAGTAGGTGCAAAAATTATCACACCCGTGAGCGATAGTTATGTATGCCTTCCAGGGGTTTTCCCTGAAAAGGGGAGATACGCCCAGGTCTTCAAGCGAGACCGGGTTCTCATCGAGTATGGAGAGTCTCTCCCGGGAATCCATGATCCTGTCGATACCCGGAAGAAGCCTTCCAAGATTTCTGGGACCGCAAACGAGCCTTACAGCCGGGAAACGGTCGAGCAAGGAATCGCCGATCCTCTGGGCCATGCACCCCACTACAGCGATGACCGGCTGCCCTTCAGCAGACCGGGATTCGATCCTTCCTATTTCGCTCAAAACTTTCTGCTCCGCTTTTTCCCGAATGCTGCAAGTGACGAAGATGACAAGGGTCGCAACATCTTCCAGAGCCTCTTCCCACCCCGTCGAGACGAGAGCTGTCCTTATCCTGTCAGCGTCATAGACATTCATCTGGCATCCGTAGACCTTTATGGCGAAAGACCGCAATCCCTTACCTCCAGTACGCAATCTGTCCTGCTTTCCAGACCGCCTACGGAATAATACCACTTTCGAGGACGCAGGGTCATGGACAATTCATAACGGTTGACTGTAAGATTTTCCAGGATCTTCACGAAAAAGGGGGCTTCAAAAATGGCTCCAGGGCATTTCCTTGCCAGGCTATTCAACGTAGTGACTTTGACAATGACATTTACGGCATTGCTCGCTGTCTCTTCTCCGGCAACAGATAACATCGCTCTGCCGGAGATCGAAGGCTTCAGGTCCGGGAATGCTACAGCAACTATCCTTGATACCCCCTCCGGAAACCAGGGTACATGGATCCAGCAATCCTATTTTCGGACACCCGATAACCATTCAGTCGATCTGAACATTCTCAGGGGACCGGGAACAGGGTGGCATGGACTGCCCGAGGAGGGAATATCATCAACGGACGGCCCCATCGGTTCAGGAGCCGTCTACATAACCCTGATTGTATCGGGTTTCCCGGCTGCATTGGAGATACATCCCCTCACGGGTAAAACTCTGACGGTCTCTCCATCCGGCGAGGAAACCCTGACTTTCGAAACAACCTTCGAGGACATCGACCTTGTGGGATTTGCCGAGACCTTCCTTGGTCTTTGTCAGGTCGGGAGCAATCCCTGAACCTCAGGCCAGCCCCGGACCCTGCCTCTTGCCCTTTTCTATAGCCACAGAAATAGCCAGGGCCGATGCCAGACTCAGATTGTTGATGCATGGAACCGAAGCCTCTATGGCGGCCCTCCTCATCCTGTAGCCATCGTTCAGTACCTCCAGGTTCCCGGAAGCTATGTTCACTATCAGGTCCCATTGCCTCGACGCTATACCTGAAACCAGAGAATGACCCTTATCAACCATTTCCGAGGGAATACCCCAGTTCCCCAGAAGAGCCGCGGTGCCGGCAGTGGCATATATCTTCCATCCGAGAGCATAAAAAGCCGCAGCAACATGGGCAGATTCTGTCTTGGCCCTGTCTGCCACCGACAGAAGCAGCCTGCCCTTCACAGGAACTTTCCAGCCCGCGCCACGAAGTCCCTCGTAAAGGGCCTCGGCTACGGTGCTGCCCACCCCCAGAGCCTCCCCTGTGGACTGCATGGCCGGCCCCGGAAGGGCATCAACTCCGGGTAGTTTTTCAGTCGAGAAAACAGGGACCTTGACTCCAAAAGGACCTTTCCTTTCCTGAATTCCGGAACTATAACCCATTTCTCCGAAGGTCTCGCCAAGAGATGCCCTGACAGCCATCTCCACCAGGGGCATACCTGTAAGTTTTCCCGCTATGGGGACGGTCCTGCTGGCCCTCGGGTTAGCCTCGATAACGTATATCTCGTCCCCTGAAAGCACGAACTGGATGTTGAGAAGTCCCCTTACTCCCAGACCAAGTGCTATCTTCTTCGAAATTTCCTCTATCATTTTCCTCCTGGAAGGAGAGAGGGAAACATCGGGAAAAATGGCCACCGAATCTCCGGAATGCACCCCCGCGGGGTCAAGATGCTCGAAAATTCCCGGAATAACTACTTCACTGCCATCGCATACAACATCCACCTCAAACTCCGAACCGGGAAGGAACCTGTCGATAAGGACAGACTGGCCCTCCCCTGACTTGAGCGCCTGGTCGAGAACGGAACCAAGTTCCGACGGACCGGCGGCGACCCTCATTGCAAGACCGCCGATAACAAAACTGGGCCTTACCATCACCGGGTAACCTATCATGGAGGCTTTTTCCAGCCCCTCTCCAACATCGGAAACGGCAAAACCCTGAGGCTGGAGTATGCCGAGGCTATCGAGAAGCCTCGAAAATTCTCCCCTTTCCTCCGAAGCTCTTACGACCGATGAGGGACTCCCGAGTATTTTCACCCCTTCCGGCTCCAGGGCGAGACCGGTCTTCAGCGAGGTCTGTCCACCGAAAGCGGCAAAAACCCCCGTGACCTTTTCCCTTTCAAGAATGGGAAGAATATCCTCAACGGCAAGGGGTTCGAAATAGAGCGAATCCGACATGTCATGGTCGGTGCTGACCGTCTCAGGGTTATTGTTGATCATCACGGCCCGTTTACCACATCGTCGGATAGCTTCTACGGCTTTAACACAGCAATAGTCAAACTCCACTCCCTGGCCGATCCGTATAGGGCCGGAACCGATAACAGCGATGGCCTCGCCCGGGTAATCGCGAACCCCGTCGTCAAGGACTCCACAACTCCCGTAATAATATCCGGATTCGGCTGGGGTTTCCCCCGCGCAACCGTCGACCTCCCTGTATCCCCTGACTATCCCGCTGGAAATTCTCCGGCTCCTCAGATCACCCTCGGGAATACCAAGGCAGGAAGCGATATCCGCATCGGAGATACCCATCTCCTTCAGTCTCCGGAGAAGATTTTTTTCGGGGCCCCTATTCTCAAGTTCGTCAAAGGCAAGGGGAATACGGGAAAACTGATCTACGAAAAAGGGATGAATGCCTGTCCTGTCGGATACGACCCCTATTGGGACTCCCCGGCCAAGGAGTTCCAGGATAGCCCAGAGCCTCCTGTGGGTCGGAACGGAGAGTTCCTCCAGGAGATCGTCGTCGCTCATGCCTTTTACGCCCGGATCGAAAAGACCGCCGGGGAGATCCAGAGACCTGACGGCCTTCAGAGTGGCCTCAATGAAGGTCCTCCCTATGGCCATAACTTCACCGGTGGACTTCATCCTTGTGCCTACAGTGTATTCTGCTCCGGGGAACTTCTCGAAGGGCCACCGGGGAAACTTGGCTACAACGTAATCCACCGCAGGTTCAGAAAGAGCGCTCCCGGACTTCGTCACCGGGTTAGGCATCTCCGTAAGCAGGTCGCCCAGAGCAATTCTGGCCGCTATACGCGCTATCGGGTACCCTGTGGCCTTGCTCGCGAGAGCGCTGGATCGACTGGCCCTGGGATTGACCTCTATCACCGCGTATTCTCCGGCATCCGGGGATATTGTGAACTGGACGTTGCAGGCTCCTCTTATGTCAAGTTCATCGACTATCCTGAAAGCAGAGGAACGGAGGCGCTGCCACTGCCTGTCCGAAAGGGTAAGGACCGGAGCAACTACGATGCTGTCGCCCGTATGAATTCCCATGGGGTCAACGTTTTCCATACCGCACACGCAAAGCCTGTTACTTGCGCCGTCCCTGACTACTTCCAGCTCTATCTCCCTCCAGCCCTGAAGGTACCGCTCCACCAGGACCCTTGAAACGGGAGAAAGGCGAAGACCCTCACCGACCCTTTCCCTGAGGGCCGCCGCATCGAACGCAACCCCTCCGCCAGTTCCTCCAAGGGTATAGTCAGGCCTTATTATGAGCGGGAAGGATGTTTTTTCGGCAAAGGCAAGGGCATCGTCGATGTTGTCGACGTATGCGCTCTCAATTACAGGCTCACCTATTCCGACCATTGCCTGGCGAAAATCTTCCCTTCCCTCGGACCTCTGGACGGACTCGGGAGACGTGCCCAGGACCTTTACACCATAACGCTCCCAGATTCCCTTTTTCTGCAATTCAACACACAGGTTCAGGGCCACCTGCCCTCCAAGAGTTGCAATGACCCCGCCGGGCCTGTGTGTCCTTATTATCTCCTCAACAACATCCGTCTCCAGGGGCCTTATGTAAACCACATCGGCCATGGCCGTATCAGTCTGGATAGTCGCGGGATTGCTGTTTAAAAGGACCGAGTGATAACCCTTGTCCCTGAGAGCCCTGCAGGCCTGGCTCCCGGAGTAGTCAAACTCGGCCGCCTGACCTATTCGAATAGGTCCTGAGCCAAGGACAAGTATCGGTTTCCTGCCAGTCTTCATCGGGCCAAACTCCTTTCGCACATCGACAGAAACTCTTCGAAAAATACCTCTCCGTCAGCAGGTCCCGGCGAACCCTCCGGGTGATACTGGATCGCCAGGACCTGTCCACCCGGGCTTCTTACACCCTCCACGCTTCCATCGGAAAGATTACGGTGGGTTACCTCAAGCCCCGTCCCCTTCAGGCTGCTCTCCGAGACGGCGTATCCATGGTTCTGGCTGGTGACCAGCCCCCTTCCGCTTCTCAGGTCGATAACGGCATGGTTCTCCCCACGGTGCCCGAAGGGAAGTTTATAAGTTGACGCACCGCAGGCAAGGGCAATTATCTGGAGACCGAGACATATCCCCCCTATCGGGATTTCTTTCAGCAGGGAGGAAGCTACCCCTGTCTCTTTTTCCAGGATAGAAGGATCGCCCGGACCATTGCCGAGGAGGATCCCGTCCGGACGCCAGGAGAGGATTTCATCTTTTGAAGAATCGTGAGGAAGCCTCACGACCCTGCAACCTCTCTTCAAGAGTTCCCTCTGGATCCCGTGCTTGAGACCATAGTCGATCACGGCAATGGTCTTTCCCGGACCATCCATCACCTCGGGAACCTTGACCGATACCTCCTCTACGGAGTGCGTGGAGGTAATCCCGAACACCGGAGTTTCTCCGGAAGGTGCAACGGTCCCCTGAAGGGCTCCCTTCGTTCTTATATGCCTGACGAGGGACCTGGTGTCCACACCGGTAACCAGCGGGATATCGTAACCGGCAAGCCACTCTTCAAGGCTCGGTCCAAGGGAATCACCGACCTCCACGGCCCCCGCCAGAACGGCCCTTGCCCAGGGTCGGATGCTCTCCAGAAAATCCTCATCCACGCCGTAGTTCCCCACCATGGGGAAAGCGAATACTATTATCTGGCCCGCAAAAGATGGATCGCTTATGGCCTGGGGATAACCGGAAGAAGCCGTAGTAAAAACCACCTCGCCCGACGCAAAACCTCCATTGCCCGTTCCGGACCAGCAACTGCCGTCTTCAAGAACTATCTTCATCTCTTTCATAAACTTTCCTCCCGGGGAATAATAAAGAAAGGTTCATAACGACTTTAAAAAACAAACCTGCGTTCAGGTCTGAACGATTATATCCTGCAAAACGGAAATGTCAACAAAAAGGGGGGGCCGAGGAGCCCCCCCTTTTATTTCTATGGATCTGTTCCCCGAGCCGATACCTGTGTTTTTAGTCAACGACCTCGAACATATCCTTTCCAACACCGCATACGGGGCAAACCCACCCATCGGGGAGATCATCAAAGGAGACACCCGCCGCAACTCCCCCGTCTGGATCGCCAACCGCAGGGTCGTATTCGTATCCGCAAACGGTACACAGGTACTTCTTCATCGCAACTTCCCCCTTTTGGCTTTTCAGTGTGTTGCTACTTTTTCCAAGATTATAAGATCTCGCAAAGGAAATGACAACGCCCGGGACTCATTCGGTTCTCTGACCCAAGGGAAGAATCGTACTCGAAAGAGACGAGGTAAGACATTCTCTTCCTTCGGAAGTGATGTAAAAATCATCCTCGAGCCTCATACCACCCTTCCCGGGGAAATAGATTCCGGGCTCTACGGTAACTACATCTCCCTCGGCAAGAATGTCTTCGGAGCGGAATGAAAGAAAGGGAGCCTCATGAACTTCGAGACCGATCCCGTGTCCCAGGCTATGACTGAAAGCATCCCCGAAACCTGCTTTCTCGATCACGCTCCTCGCCGCCATATCGACATCTCTGGCGGGCCTGCCCGGCTCAAGAAGCGCTATGGCGGCCGCCTGGGCCTCCGTCAGCAGTTCATGGGCCTCAACGGCCCATTCAGGAGGTTCTCCATCACAAAAAGACCTGGTTATATCCGAGATGTACCCGTTGAACCTGGAACCGAAGTCTACGGTGACCATCTCACCCGGCTCGATCTTTCTTCCCGTCGGGGTTCCGTGGGGAAGGGCGCTCCGTGGCCCTGACGCCACGATGAACTCATGGCTTCCCCACCCCCCTTCGGCACCGGCCATCCGGATATTGTATTCCAGCCTGGCCGCGAAGGAACTTTCGGTTAAATCTTTTTCGCGTTCGGAAAGGGTCTTCAAAAGGGCAGAAGAAGCAAGGTCAGCGGCGACGCGGATATCTCCGATCTCGCCCCCGTCCTTTTTTCTTCGTAGCCTGGAAAAAAGAGGGGACACATCGACGGTACTTTTACCGAATTCCCTTATTTTTCCCATGAGGTCACAGGTTACCCGGTCAGCCTGGAAACCGATGGTCCCTATCCCCCCGATACCTGAAATGATATCCCCCAGGACATCCATCATGGGTGTCGATGCCTGGTCTATAACCGGGATGCGAGTCTGCGAAGCAGCCTGGGCAAGATATCTTCCATCAGTTATCAGCCCCGCCTGATCACTGGTCGCGTAAAAAACCGAACTGGAACCTCTGAACCCCGTCAGGTAGTAACAGGTTTCCCAGTTCAGCCCTTCCCTTACAGGAACTATTACCGCGTCAACCCCGGCGCTCTTCATGGAGGATCGCATGGCTTCTATCCTGCGTTCGGTCTGCATGGCCCTGTTCATTTCCATCGGCAACCCTCCGCGAGAAGACGCCAGAGTTCTTCTACCGTCTCGGTCCCCACTGATCCAGGACCTCCTGTAATACTACCTGCCACCGCGCTTTTGATACCCGCCTTCTCGAGAGATACTCTGGCTTCTTCCAGATGTTCCCGCGGGATCACCGCTACAAGAACTCCCGAAGATATCAGGCGCAAGGGATCAAAACCCAGGCATGTTGAGCAATGCCTTGTAAGGGGATGGATCTCGATTGACGAAGTATCGAGATCCATCCCGAAACCGCTGAGACGGCAGATCTCACCAAGACCTCCCAGGAATCCGCCCTCGGTAGGGTCATGCATGAAAGAAGCCCACTTCCTGAGTATCCTCGACTCGGGCAATACATCGAGGAGCGAACCCCAGCCCAGGATCTCGTCAACCTCTGCTTCATCAAGGCATTTCCTGAGGTATTGGCGGCAGTCTCCGGCAAGGATGCACATGCCCTCTATCCCGACGTGTTTCGTCATCAGCACTACATCACCGGGCCGGACATCCCTGGCCGATATCACCCTTTCCGCCATACCTATCATGGTCGCACAAAGAACAGGGTGAGCGTATTTGTCGTTTATCTCGGTATGACCCCCGACCACTGATATGCCCGCTTCGAGGCATGCCTCATGTATTTCCTGCACAACGGAAGAGACACTTTCGGGAGTCGTCCCGGCCGGAAATATCAGGGTGCTTATCAAATAAGCAGGGTCGGCCCCTTTTGAAGCAATATCATTGGAATTAACGGTCACGAGAAGTTTGCCGGCTCCGCTGCTGGCCCCGACTATGGGATCGGAAGCCACAACGAGGTATTTGCCGACTGGCCAGTCGATTACCGCTGCGTCTTCACCCACTCCCGGTCCTATCAGGACCTCTTTCCTCCTCGCTCCGCCGTAGGCTAGAACCGCTTTTTCCAGAATTTCCGGCGCCAACTTTCCGGAAGCTACGGTATTCTGTTCTCCCTTCACTTCAGCATCACTCCGTTCCTTCGTCCCTTATGCTCATGACGCAGCCACAATAATTCTGCCGGTACAACCCCAACTGCCTGCTTTCGCGAACCGAAGCGGGAAACCCCCCGTTCTTCCTCCAGATCCTGGACAGCCATTCGAGACCCCGTTCATCACAAACATCACGACCAATGACGTCTACAAGACCGACATCCTTGTGAGGGCTTATTGTCAGTGTCGTGCATAGAGCATCAAAGCCTCTTTCAACAGCCATTCTTGCCGCCCCTTCAAGTTGTTCCCTGAAGCAAAGCGCGCACCTTTCCCCGCCCTCCGGCGAAAGTATATGAGAAGAAACTTTTTCAAGCCAGTTCAGGGGCCTGTATTCATCAACCAGAAACTCGGCTCCAAGATGCAGTGCAAGCCTTTCGACGTCTTCCGACCGCCTTCGAAATTCTTCGAAGGGGTGGATATTCGAAGAATAGAAGTACCCCGTTACTTTATGACCCTCTTCCATAAGAGCAGGCCATGGTATCGTCGCGTCGGGGGCACAGCACACATGAAGGACAACTTTCAAGGTCAAATAAGGTCACCCGCTCCTTCCCCTTCCACCACAGGCAACGCCTCGACGCTCGAGGCAAAAACAAGGTATCCCGTGTGTCCTATCATCCGGTCCTCGGGGCGAATCCTCCTGCTGTTTACCTTGTAGTGTCTCAGCATTATTTCAACGATCTGGATGTCGGCAAAGGAATTGGTCTCCAGTCCATCAATCACCTTCTCAAGCTGGTTGGTCGTGGGGACAAGGATACCCAGCCTGTTGCCGGGCGCGAGAGCGGCCTTGGTCTGTTCGATATAGTCCCAGGGGTTGGGTAGGTCAAGAAAAAGCGCATCGGCATTTCGTTCATCGAAACCGTCGGCAATATCCCGCACCTTGAACTCTACCCTGTGGGCGATTTCCCATTTCTCGCAGTTTCTTTTTGCCAGGAGTGAGAATTCTTCTCTTCTCTCGTATGAAACGACCTTGCCCTCATCACCCACAAAGTGGGCCAGAACGGAGGTGAGGCTTCCGGAACCTGTCCCGCATTCCACCACCAGTGCCCCGGGGAAAATATTGAGAGAGACAAGGATGAAACCGATATCCTTGGGATAGAGTATCTGGGTCTGGCGCCTTACCCTCCTGCTGAATTCCTGAACATTGGGTCTGAGCATGCAGAACTTTTTTCCGAGATTGGTAGAAATCCAGCCCCCATAGGATTTGCCTATCATATTATCGTGAAGAATCTGTCCAAGACGGCTGTCCTGCCTCCCGCCAGATACGATCCTGACGATAAAACTGTCACCTTTTGGCGGAGCCCAGATAAAGACAAGATCTCCAGGAGCGATCAGATTATCCATATCGTCTCTCCTCGCGTTAACACATTCGTTATGCAGGGGTGTTCCGGATCTCATCCCTGAAAGCCTCGTATATCTCCGCCATCCGGTGGTGGAATTTTCTGAAAATGTCGAGAAGCGCAGGGTCAAAGTGTTCGGGCCTCAGCCGCTGGTCGCCCTGAAGAATGATTCTAACTGTTTCAAGGTGTGTATATGGTGGTTTGTAAGATCTTGAAGAGCGCAGGGCATCGTAGGTATCAGCGAGGGCCACTATTCTGGCCTCCCAGGGAATGCTTTCTCCGGAAAGCCCCTCCGGGTAACCGCTTCCGTCCCATTTTTCGTGATGATAGCGGCAGATGTTCCTCCCCATCTGGAGCCATGAGGCTTCGCCCAGAATCTCCGCGCCCCATTCTGTGTGGTGTTTGACAATATCGAACTCAGCCTTGTTCAACCCTGCCGGTTTGGAAAGGATCTCCATGGGGACCTTCAGTTTGCCAATGTCATGGAGCCTTGAGAAGAGGGCAACATCCTCCGCCTCTATCATACTCCGAGACATCGCTACAGACAGAAAACGACAGTAATGTTCCATTCTTTCCAGATGGGCCGCGGTCTCGTCGTGGTAAATTGCAGTGAGGTTCTGGAGCCTCCCGGCCATATATTTGTAGGAATTTTTCAGATCCATCATGGATGCCTGGGTATTGAGAAGTCCGGCAACATGGAGGGCCACAGGCATTACCAGTTCCACAAGGGCCTTATCCTCAGTCTTGACCTGGTTCCACGATATCGCAAGACCTCCGACGGCCTTGCCAATATGGAACATGGGTATATTCAGTTCGCTTCTTATCTTGCGATTAAGCTGACAGTAGGACCGATCGGAATAAACATTCTCGACCCAGACGGGAGAACCTGAATCCAAAGCCCTGCCGATTATGCTTCCATCAAGAAGGGTATCCTTTATCTCCAGCAACCCGTCAAATCCGCTCCAGGCAAGAACCACTATTCTGTCGCCCTCTATCCTGCAGATCGCCACTCCATAAGCGCCAGCAACATCGGCCAGTATCGACGCGACCCTTTCGAGACCTTTCTGGAAACCCGACTCGATGGTGACGCTCCTTGACACATCAAGGATCTTTCTCCATATCTCGTCGCGTCTAAGCAATCCCCTGTTGGCCTCCGAGAGAGCACGGTTCGCCCTCTCCAGTTCCTTACCGCTGTCCATAATCTTTTCCTGCTGGTAAACATACCCTTGAAGGGCACTTGAGAGGGTCTGGCAAAAGACCTTTACCTCCGAAAGCCTGCTGTTTCTGGTAAGGTCCCTTATGCCGCCGGCAAGGTTCGCCACGCCTTCAGCGAGATCTGCCGGGCTTGTGGATGTAAATAGTCTGTCCTGCATCTGGAGTGAAAGCCGGGTAACTCTCTCGAGAGGATCAAGGAGGTACCTGGAAAAAACAATCCACGCCGCGAAAAGCCCCATTATCAGAAGCAGCTCCACTCCCAGGGTCCATGGAAGCCTGGAAAGAGCGGAGTAAACAAAAGGTATTGCCGGGAAAATCAGCTCCAGGATAAGTCCTCCGGGGCCGATATCCACTTTTCTCGTGTAAACCGGCCGCCAGATACCCCCCGAAGTCCCCGGCATGTTCAGGGGAGAGTGCTCAGCGGAGATCGAAACAGGTTGCCCCGTACCCCACAGGAGACTCCCGTCAGAGCCCACTATACGCAACTCCGCGTCTTTGATATCCGGCAGTAGATAATCGGCCCATGAGAGGTCGGGTCGATATTGAATAAAGGCTGCGGGATATCCTTCCGGGGCCCTTCTCCCAAAGATCAGCGCGCCGGTGATGGTTTCACCGGAAAGAATATGCCAGTTCCCATGCCTTGGCAGAGGATCGGAGAGACGAACCTTGTTCTGGTCCAATTCCAGGGGGCCGACCCCTTTGGGGAGGAAACCCTTTGAAGCAGATCCATCAGGGCTTGCCAGAACAATACGGTCGATCTCTTTCAGATCATCTTCCACCACAAAGGATATTGTCCTCGTTGCCAGAACGAGGACAGAATCCAGGTTCTTTATCTCGGAGCGTATTCCCAGCGAGACACTGAAACCCAGGTGGACGAATATCAGCGCGAACAAAGCCGCAATCATAATGATGAAAAGCTGTTTTGCCTTCATGGGGTCGATCATTTCACAACCTTGAGGTGTCCGTATTCAAATCCTTGTTAAGTATTCTACAGCAAAAAAATGGATACAAAAAAGGGGGAGCCTCTAAAAGCTCCCCCTTTGAAGGCTTCTGTGGCAGAAAAAGCTAGAAACGTCTCTCCCAGCTCAGTTTAAGTCCCCGCTCTGGGCCATAGTAGTATGAACCAAATCCTGCTTCAAAAATATTTTCTTTACCGAATACATTGATAACGTTCAGACGAACCGTATCATCATCAGACTCCCATGAAAGGGCAAGATCGACCTGGCAAAAGTTATCCGAATCCCTGTTTCCCTGGTTGCCGGACCAGTTATGGATCAGTAGGGCTGTCCATGGACCGCTCCTGTACTCGAAGGATCCCCCTATCTCCCACTCCGGAACGGCAGTGCTTCGAACCCAGTCGGAGGTCGCTGCCGCTTTCTCCTCCGGCATCTGCCATGTCCCGTTGAGCCCCAGAGTCCAGTTCGTCCCAAGTTTCCATTTTTTAGTTGCCTCAATGCCGTAGGTTCTAAACTCGGCAACGTTGATATAGGTAGAAGGGCCAGGAATACGATAATCATATTTTATTTTTTCATCCAGAACTGTAAAGAAAGCCCCGATCTGCCAGGGTTCTACCGGATCTAAACCCTTGAGACCAAGTTCGTAACTCCACCCCTTCTCCGGCTTCAAATCAGGGTTACCAACTGTTTTATCTCCCCATCCCATATCGTAATCTGCAAATAGCATATAAAAAGTAGGCATAGCAAAAACCCTTGAAGCAGAGATGTAGATCATATTCCCGTTGGCAAACTGCCTCTGAAGGCTCAGTTTGGGGATCAGTTCATCGTGATCTTTAGACTCCTGCCTCCAGATCTCGTACCTGAGCCCGAGGTTGGCGACCCAGTCGCCAAAGGGATAAGACGCCTCGATGAAGGGTGCCAGGTTGTACCGGTCTTTTGAGACCACAGGGTTGACCGCTCCATCATCCCTGAATTCCGTGTCCTCCAGCCTGTAATACAATCCCCAGGCAACGAGGGCTTCGCCAAGGGCACTCCTGCCGCCTATCTCCGCGGTATACGCACTGTCCTCAAAATAGTTGTTCGGGTTCTGTAGAATATCGTAACGCTGGGTATCATACCCTGTAAGAAGGTACCAATTGTCCCAGTTGTAACGGAAGGAGTAGCGGCTGTAGGTCTTCTTTTCATCGTTGAAAGCCGTCCAGTTCCCCTCATACTGATACTTGTAATCCCCCCATGAGGCCTTAAAAATCCAATGTTTTCCACTCAAATTCAGGCCATAAGCATCACCTTTATAACCAAGGGAATCATACCTGTTGGTTGGTGAAGTATCATAGAAAAGCCTCTTTCGTCCCTCCTCGACCCTTTCGTACCAGATGCCGGCGTTGAGGACATCTCCCCCGGTGCTGCCCGACACGTAATACCTGCGCCAGCCGCTGGGTCCCGCCTCGGCGACGACTTTACCGCCAGGCTTTTCCGGCTTCTTCGTGATGATATTGATGACACCTCCCGCTGCCATGGAGCCGTAAATGGCGGAGGCGCCCCCCTTTACGACCTCGACCCGCTCGATATCCTCCAGTACGAAAGACCGGAAATCGACAGCCCCGAAGTCAACGCCTATCGAAGAACTGTAAAGTGGAATCCCGTTGCTCAGAACAAGCACCTGGTTGGTGAAACCCCTGAACCATATCTGGGACTGCTGGGCAACACCACTCTTCTTCTTCATGTAGATGCCCGGTATACGGCTCTCCAGCAGCGCCCCAAGGTCGGATGCCCCGTTGGCAGCAATATCCTCCGCTGTTATCACGTAGGTCGGGGCCGGGACCTCATCTAGGTCGGTGTAGATCCTGCTCCCCGTAACCACCTCCGGCGCCACCGTCGTGACCTCGGCCGAAACACCATGATCCCCTGCAAGTACAAATACAATTGCAGCAAAAACAGTAAAACCAACACCAGAAACCTTTCTCATCAAGCCGTCCCTCCCAAATGAAATAGGGCGGCCTGACACGCCAGGCCGCCCCGGGATGGACGGAACTTCTGCCGTGTCACGCCCGCGCATGACACATGGACTTCGCCCCCCGGCCGGTCTCCTGGCTTCCGTTCTCCCTACTCCCGCACCTTCCCGGCATTCGCCAGTGGTTCGATACGCGGTTTCGTCACGGTAACAGTGGCGGGGCCGCTCCGGTCTTTCACCGGAATTCCCGACACCGAAGGGTTTTTCCATATGATCCAACTTTGAAGAGGATACACCAGAAAAATAGAGGGGTCAATCAGAGGCAAGGAATGAGTGCTTGTCATTCTGAGGACCAACGGGAGGAAGAATCCGGGTTAGGTTATGTTTTGAAAAAAGCAAGAGAGTGAAAGGTTAGGCGAGGAGTGAAAAGCCGGACTCTTTGGCCCTCCAAAAGAAAGGTTTTCTCTGTGAAACTCTGTGATCTCTGTGGTGAGAAAGAATTGGATCTAGATCTGGCTTTTGGTTCTCACAAAAAACGCCTTTCTCTGTGTTCCGTGGTGAGAAGGTTTTGCCTTACCGGCTCACGACACCTCTTATTGTCACTCAAGACGAAATATGACCGGAACAATAAGTTTATCCGGCGATCCGGGAGCGAACCTCCACCTTCGGACCGCGAGGATCGCGGCCTCGTCGAGGGCAGAAAACCCGCTCGTGCCGACAACCTCCACCGAGGCCGTGCTTCCGTCTATGGAGACCCCTACAAGAAGCCTGACCTCCCCTTCCTCACCCCTGCGCCTGCTCGCAAGAGGGTATACAGGCGTTACACGCCTGATCGTGTCGGCCTCCGTCACAACAGGGGTGGCAGACCCTTCCGAAGGCCTGGCCCCTCCCCCGGAGGCCACGATTTGCGGTTCCGGTTCTTCATCATCCAATGGTCCACCGGCCACGACAGGCTCCGCCCTCGAAGGTTCGGCCTCTGGTTGCAGTTGTTTTTCGATGGTCCCGGTCTTAACAGGAACCTTTTTCGGGGGAGGAACAGTTTCATCCCCGGGAGATCCTGTTTCACCGGAAGGCTTTGAAAAGGTCTCGATTTTAACGGGCATGACCCGCGGACCCGCCAGTTCTGTTGATCCGAGATTGAACGGTAAAAGTATTACGACAAGATGGATCATGAAACTCAGAACGAAAAAGTTGATCCACCTGGCCACTGTTATTCCGTTGCCTCCACCAGAAGCAATGCAGAATCCACCCCTTGCTCTCTAAGTTGGTCCAGCAGGGACACCACCACGCCGTATTCCACACCGCGGTCGGCAGCGATGACAATTTTTCTGCCTTCCTGCCACGCTTCAAACGCTCTTTTCACAGCAAGACCAATGGACAGGATCTCACCCTCAGCATACACGCCGCCTTCGGCGTCCATGGTCAGGGTAAAGGTCTCTTCCCGCGAAGGATCCCCCTGGGCCTCTGGTAGATTCACAGGGATGGACGACTCGGTAAAGACCGCTGTAAGGACAAAGAAAATTATCAGCATGAACAGGACATCGATCAGCGGGGTCAGTTCTACATCTGGATGCGCCCTGGGTCTTCTCATCCTGTTCATTGTACTACATCCTCAAACTGCATTATCGATCCCAGCAGGAGCCTCGCCGCCTCGGCGACCCTCGGACCGGGGTGAAAAAGAAGGTCTGCCGATACCGACACGATCCTGCCTTCCTCCACAGCCCTTATGGAAAGTCCCTTAAGTGCGTTCTTCAGGACAACAGGGGAAAGAGACATGCCCCTTTCGGTCCGGGGGACAAGAATAATATCGGGGTCACGGATGATAAAACCCTCCGGGTCCAACTGTGGGAAGGTATAGTTTATGTCCCCGGCAGCATTGGGAATACCTATCCTTGTGAGGATGTCGTCTATGAAGTTGACTCCTCCCGCAACGGTCAGAGGGTCGTGCCAGACCACTACCAGAACTGATGGCGCACCCCCGGGAAAGGATCTCTCGACATCTCCCGCGACGAGATCGATCTTTTCCATGATGTCACGCCAGAGATCATCCGCCATGGCTCTTTTCCCGATCTTTTCTCCTATGACATGGAGCGAATCCCCGACCCCTTCCAGCCCTCTGTGGACGGTCAGGGGAAGGGTTTTTACTCCCATGGACTCAAGCCTTTCCAGGAGTCGCCCGTGAAAAGTGGATATACCAATGACCAGGTCAGGAGAAAGAGAGAGAATCTTCTCCAGCGATGGATCGAAATACCCTCCCACCGACGGAAGTTCCTTTACCTCTTCGGGATAAACGTCATGATCGGTGACACCTGCCACCAGGTGCCCGGACCCCAAAGAAAAAAGACACTCCGTGACAGAGGGGGCAAGAGATACAATGCGCCCGGAGAAAGCCGCGGAAGAGCTCACAGGGGCAACGACAAGAAAACACAAAAAAAGCCCGAGAACCAGGATATTGTTATTCCATACCGGCTTTTTCATTGGTCCCGTTCCTCAGGATCTTTTCCCTGACCATGAAATCAACACCACGCCAGAGCATCTCCTCCGCCCTTTCTACCCGGTTGGAGAGAAAGGCATGACACAGAATAAGCGGAACGGCCGCTCCCAGTCCCGCAACGGTCGTCAGTAGCGCCTTCCATATCCCGCCGGCCATGACGGTCATGCTGGATCCGCTCATTCCGGGAAGATTCTGAAAAACATCTATCATTCCAAGGACAGTCCCCAGGAGCCCCAGAAGAGGAAGCACCCTTGCGAGGGTCGCCAGAAAACCCAGACCTCTCTCCCACCTGAAGACCTCCCTTCGAACCTCCTGTTCGAGAAGTACCTGAAGAGCTCCTGGGTCGGTCTCCCAGTGATCCACACCGACCCGCAACAGCCGGTGAAGGGAACTTTCCTTTTCCCTGACCAGCTTCGATGCTTCTTCTTTCCTGCCGTGATAAATGTGCCCACCCAGGGCCAGTTCAACAGCAGAGGCATCGGTATTTGCCTTCATCGTGAACCACAGCCTCTCAATAGCCATGGCTCCCCCGGCAACAGAAAGGAAAAGAATGACCCACATCACGGGTCCGCCCAGATTCATCAGTTCCATCGGAAAACCTCCGTTATTTAATGCCCTTCATTCCCATAACCGTATCGGCAAGGTCCTCAGGGTCCAGTCTCATCGAGGTGAACACATCTCCCGAAGCGCCCGATTCCCCGTATTCGGTAACACCCAGGGTCCGGAGTTCGCAACAGCAACCTGTCTCCACAAGCTTCGAGGCCACCAGGGACCCCAGCCCGGAACCCGCATGGTGATCCTCAAAAGTGACCACCTTTCCGGTGCCAGCTGCCTCTGAAAGAGCATCCCGGTCGAGGTGAAGGGGACAGCCGACATGGTAGACCGACACGTGTACGCCTCTGCTCTTCAGTATCTCCCAGGCTCTCAAGGCGCGTGAAACCATGTGGCCAACAGCCAGAATAGCGGCATCGGAACCTCTTCTTATTACATCGACAGCACCATACCTGAAAACATAATCTCCACCAAAGAATGGCTTGCCATTTTCGTCCAGAATGATGGGGATCTTGCTTCGACCCATCGCAAGACAAATGTTGCCAGGCTCTCCCAGAGCCCACCTGGTCATCCGGTCGGCCTGGTTAGGGTCGGCGGGGACAAGGAGTCTCCATCCGAATGTGTTACGCAGGAGCCCCATATAGTCTATACTCTGGTGGGTTTTACCGTCCTCGCCAACATCCAGTCCCACGTGGGTCAGAACCAGTTTCAGACTGGTCCCGTTTATGTCGTTAAGCCTCTGCTGGTTGTAAACCTCCGCAAGGCCAAACACACCAAAATCGGCCCACAGGCCAACAACCCCAGCCGTGGAGGCGGCGCCTGCGACGGTGGCCGTGGCATGCTCCTGGATCCCGGTTTCCACAAACCAATCGGGGCATTTCCCCGCAAATCCGTCCACCTTGACCGATCCGGCCAGATCACAGTCAAAAACAAGAATCGGGGTTCGTCCCTCAACACCGTAATTTCTGATACCCACGTCGGCAAGAGCATTGCCGAAAGCGGATCTGTTGTCAGTCATCTTCAATGGATCGTAATTCGCGGGAGTGCCTGTATCCAGCAAGGGAGGACACGTCACAATATTCCTTCCCTTCGGGACCGGTCCAGTGGTTCTTTTCGCGAGGGCTTTATCCAGCAGGTCGGCCGGGGCTTCGAGTTCGTCCATGGCCCTCCGGTAAAGGTCACCCACAGCGGCCTTTCCGTGGTAATCCGGAATACCCTCCATAAAGGAGACTCCTTTCCCCATAAGGGTCCGGCAAATAATGACGGACGGAAGCCGGGTTCTCTCTGCCTCCAGCATTGAAGCATACAAAGCCGCGGGGTCGTGTCCATCGCATTCGATCACATGCCAGCCGTCGATCTCCCAGAGACCTCTGATATCGGCCTTCATGATATCTTCGGTTCGGCCTGATATCTGTATCTCGTTGAGATCAATCAGGACGGTTATCCTGTCAAGGCCATGATGGGAGACTATCCTTCTGGCTTCTGCAACCTGCCCCTTGACCTGTTCACCGTCCCCCATAAGCACGTAGACATTGTCTTCCCTTCCCCTGGTCCTTGCGGCGAGAGCAAAACCAACCCCGGCTGCGAGCCCCTGGCCGAGGTTGCCGCTTCCCCAGTCTATCCCGGGAACCTCTCGCTCCACATGCCCCTGAAAAGGGCTCCCTGCCTGTCGAAAATGGGCCATGGCTTCGCCCGGGTCAAAAAAACCGTAAAGGGCTAAAGCAGCGTAAGCTCCAGGGGACGTATGGCCATGGCTTATGACGACATGGTCCCTGTCGGGATTATCACAGTTTTCGGGTGTAATGTTTGCCGCTCCGTATACCATGAGATATATCTCCATACTCGAAAGAGACCCCGCCGGGTGCCCACTCCCTGCTGCCGTGGTCATTGTCACAGCCCACGAGCGGCACTCCCTCGCTGCGCTTTCAATCATCGAGACAGACCTGTCGTTCAACCTGTCGGAGGGGAACCCTCTCAGGACCGACTTAAGATCATTCATACTGAACTCCTCCATTCACATCCCGGCTTGGCGACAGGATCTTTACATTCTAGCGATTATAACCCCTTCCTGCACACAAAAAAACGGCGGCACGAGCCGCCGTCAATGTTTCAGAAAAACCTATACGTAAACCCTCGGGACCCTTTTGGTAAAGAGACTGGGAATCTCGTAATTTATTGTCCCGAGGTGAGCGGCGGTCTCCTCAGGGGTAATGCGTTCCTTTCCCTGATCACCGACTATTACGACTTCGTCCCCTTTTACGACTCCCGGAATATGAGTTACATCGACCATGGTCTGATCCATGCAAATGCTTCCAATTAGCGGAGCCCTCATTCCCCGGACAAGAACTGAGGCTTTCATGGAGAGGGGGCGAGCGAATCCGTCTGCGTAGCCAATGGGGAGGATAGCCACCCTTTCCGTCCCCCTGGTCATATACTTCAGGCCATAGCCAACACCGCTGCAGGGAGAAAGTTCACGAACCACGGCTACGGAAGTTTTGACCTCGAATACCGGTTTAAGTTCCACGCCCCTTTTGCAGAAAGGAGATGGCCACATCCCGTAAAGGATAAGCCCGGGACGGACCGCGTCGAGATGCATCTCGGGGAAATTGACGGTCCCCGCGCTATTGCAGACATGCCTGATCCGAAATCTTGCGTTTAGGGGTCTGAGCAGATCAAGGGTCTCTCCGAAACGGGAGAACTGGATCCTGGTGTACTCAGCGTTTCTTTCATCGGCACACGCAAAGTGCGTGAAAATTCCTTCCAGCTCCAGATCGGGTAGAACGGTTATTTTTTCGACCGCTGAAGGGGCCTCGGAAGGGAGAAACCCTATCCGCCCCATACCGGTATCGATCTTTAAATGCAGCCTCGCGGTTTTACCCCTCGCAGAAGCCGCACGACTCATAGCCTCGGCAAAAGCAACATCGGTGCAGGCGGCCGTGATATCCCTTGCCACTAACTCTTCAGCAGAATCCCTCGGTGAGGGGCCCAGGACGAGTATCGGTTCCGTTATGCCTCCATCCCTTAACTCTACTGCCTCATCGGGTGTAGCGACGGCGAATCGCTGGCAACCACATTCCCTGAACGTTTTGGCGGCGGCCATGGCTCCGACACCATATCCATCTGCCTTGACTACGGCAATCATATTACAACCGGGATCAAGGAAGGATGATATGGACCTGCAGTTAAAGGCAAGGTTTGCAAGGTTGATTTCCATACGGGTTGGACGCAGTGCCAATTGGTCGTCCTCCTTTTCAATGAGGGAGGGAGCGGAAAGACCCCGCTCCCTCCCAGGAAAAAAGAATGGTGATCAAATCCCGCAGGGACGGGATTACTTGATCGTTCCTTTCTTTCTCTTTTCGTCGAAATCCTTGACTATCTTGCGCATCTCGTTGGAGAGCCAGAGAAGCGCAATGAGGTTAGGCGCCGCCATGAGACCATTCATCGTGTCGGAGAGGTCCCAGATGTTGGCGAGGAACTTGCCGCCGCCACCCCAGGCGCCGATGACACAGACAGCAATCCAGAGCACCTTGTAGATCGGGGCAATCTTGAGACCAAAGATGTAGACCGCGCCCGTCTCACCGTACCAGTACCAGCCAAGTATCGTCGAGAAGGCGAACATGGCAAGCCCCGCCGAGAGGATCATGACTCCCGGAGTGCCCAGGACGGTCTGGAAGGCCGTAAGGGTCAGCTGGGCTCCGGTAAGATCCGGCCTGGCGGTGAGGGTACCGGTGGTAAGGATACCGATGCAGGTGATGGAGCAGATCACAATGGTATCCATGAAGACCTCAAAGAGGCCGTAGACACCCTGGCGTCCGGGATGGTCTGTGACAGCGGTCGCATGGACCATCGGGGCAGAACCGAGACCGGCTTCGTTGGAGAAGACGCCGCGGGCCACTCCCTTGGTCAGTGCCATCTTGATCGACCAGCCAGCAATTGCTCCGGGCATCGCCATCGGGTCATTGAAGGCATAGTAGACAGCGTTGCTAATAGCCTGCGGGATAAGGTCGGCATGAACGACTATTACCGCAATACCGCCGATGACATAGAAGACGGCCATGAAGGGAACCAGATAGGTGGTAACATCAGAGATCCTCTTCAGTCCGCCTATGATGACGAGGGCAACAAGGACGGCTATGACGATACCGGATACGTAGGAAGGAACTCCGAAACCGAGTTCCAGTGCCTGGGCGGTGGAGTTGGCCTGGATTGCATTACCGATCCCGAAAGCCGCGAAGGTCGTGAAGAAGGCAAAGAGCCAGGCAAGCCATTTCTGCCCGAGAGCCTTCTCCATGACGTACATGGTACCGCCGCGCCAGTTGCCGGCCGCGTCCTTTTCGCGGAACTTGACCGCCAGGGAGACCTCGGTCATCTTCGTGGTCATACCAAAGATGGCAGTGATCCACATCCAGAAAAGTGCACCGGGACCACCAAGGTGAAGGGCCGTCGCCGCTCCGGCTATGTTGCCCGAACCAATGGTGGATGCGAGGGCAACAGAAAGAGCACCGAAAGAAGATATAGTCCCTTCTCCCTCAGCCTTCTTGCCTATCTTTCCTAGGACTTCCTTGAACATGAACCCGAAATATCTGACTTGGGGGAAACCGAGGATAACAGAAAGATAGATGCCGGTTCCGACGAGCAGTGCAAGCATCGGAGGACCCCAGACTATTCCGTTGACTACACCGTTAAGCCTCATAAAGGCTTCCATAACAACAAATCCCTCCTTCTTTTCTCTTCATTCTTGTTGCGATCTGACTCGTTTCACCAACCGGTTGCTGGACTCTCTCGACCTGAGACCACCCCCAGACAATGGCAAAGGGTCAATTATTAAATATACCGAAAAGATTATAGCACAAATTGCACTTCATTGACCCTTGCCTTTTCCCTCCTTCTCTATAGGAAACCTTCCTTTCGAAGGATCTCCCCGGCTTCTTCGAGAGATCTTCCCGGTACTTTGACTACCGGGCCGGTGCAGCCCATGGCAGATTCGGCATATATTCCGTTTTTCCAGAGAGCAACCACCGCATCCTCGATCGAAAGTACATCGATACCGTGAAGTTCCTCTTCTGTGGGTTCTTTTGGAGGAGGCGGAACTTTTTCTTCTGCCTGTCTGGAGGGTCTCAGTTCCGACAGTATCTCCTCAAGGCCCGCCTTTTCGGCCAGAGCGAGGTGCTCCTCAACAAGCCGCGGGAGAGATCCCTCCGCGGCCATCGCGGAATACTGCAGGGCATTGGCGATAACCGGAGCCCCGGAAGCCCTTGAGATTATCGAGACTATAACGGGCCAGCCTTTACCCACCGATGGACCATACCCCCAACCTGTCGATTCGTAGCCGCCTCCGGTCGTGAATGCCGAAAACATCTTCATCAGAACGTTCCCCGTCAGGGTATCGGTAACGCAGACATCTACGGCCCCGGCCAGGATATCATTCCCCCTGAGGATGGCCCCACCGTCCTTTCGGACACTGCTTCCGAAAGTAACCGGGAACCCGTTGTCCCTGAGCCTTCCAAGAGCCCTGAAAGCCAGTTGCGCTCCATCTATGTTCAATATCCCCACCGAAGGGTCTGCGATTCCGGAGGCCTTAGCGACAGCAACGCCGTATATCGCGTTTTTTACCATACCCTCGATGCGTTCCGTAGAACTGGTCCCGGTCGTGGAGGCAACGAACATGGGTTTCCCTCTTGCGGGGGTCATCACTCTCCCGATAGTGGTTACTCCAAGGGGAAAAGGGTAATGAAGAGCGACTGCCGCGCTGATGGTCCCCTTTTGGAGGGCCGTTTCCATGGCCCGGGAGATATCCTCCTCGCAATCGGCTGTCTCTATCCACTCGAGCATATCCCAGCCTTCGAGTCTGGGTCCAATCATTACCACGCGGAGACCAGGCCTGGATCCCTGCGCGATCAGAGCCCCTCTGGCCAGTTCTTCGGGACCCAGTTCACTCCCCGAGCCCATCAGGCCCACACGTACGAGTGGGCCGCCACTCTTCGCGGATTCTACTATTTCCTTCAGGACCTCCCCGACTATCTTTCTGGTTTCTCCGCCCGTGGTCATGGCGAGTTCACCCCGTCAGACCTTTCGAAAGATCCTGGAGCGCCTCAAGAAGCATTTCGCGGATATCTTCCCTGGTCATAGCTCCCGGTTTCTCTCCCTTGCCGGGCTCGATCAGGAAGGAGGCTCCATCTGAAAGATTCGTCAGCCTTGCAAGGAAGAGACTTCCTTTGCCAATTATCATTACCCTTGATAATTTCCCCTCTTTTATCGCTTCGCAGGCATGCCCAATGAAGGGAACCCCGGACGGAATATGTCCCTGGGTATGGGCAAAACCCGGGATACCTTTCTGCTCCACGAAGGAAGCCATTTCTTCTTTTTTCAGTTGCCCCTTCATCACTCCAAGGGCGGCAATCATCTTGAAGTTCGCCGCCGGGACATCCCCTGCCCCAGCCGGAACTGTTATCTCCGGTATCTGTAATTCTGCAGCGAACTTGTCCACATCCGCGAAGGAGAGCCCTATCTTCTGAAGCGGTTCGAGAACCAGGGCAGAAGTTATAGCCTGCGGAGACGCTCCGGCACCGACGGAGTGCTTCCCAAGGGCATCAAGCCTCATCACCGGGCACGTACCGTCATCGGGCTCCAGCAGCACGGCGAAGTTGCCCAGGCAATCTTCCAGTGCCGGCATTCCTTTTTTCACATGATCGCGGCTATTCATAAACAGTTTGGGCACGGCTCCCCCTGCAAGAACAACCACGTTGGGCCTGGCCCCGCTGGCAACCTGGGTTGCGCCGGCAATAACAGCGTTCACCGGGCCGGCGCAGAAACTGCGTACATCAAAACCAGAAGCGTTTACGCATCCAGCTATCTCGGCCACGGCCTTGGCAAAATTGCCTCCCCCGCGCTGGTTCATGTCCCCGGCCGCTTCCTCGGAGCATTCGATAACATAATCAATGTCACCGGGAACCTTGCCCGTAATATTCAAAAGATGCAGCAACGCCAGTACCGATCCAGCCTTGCTGGCAATATTTTCAAGAAGAACGTGAGCAGAAAGAGATTCGTCTGTATCGTGACCCTTTCTGCAGCAGCCAACCGCCTTTCCTTTCCACCATAGAGGCAGGCCCCCGTGTTTGGATATTTCTTCCTCCACCTCCGCTGCAGAATGTCCCTTTTCCAGCCTTGCCATGAGTTTTTCGCTGAAAAGCGGATGGACAGAAAGGGCTTTTGCAACATCTGAGGCAAAGGATTCCTCCAGCCAGATAAGGTCGAAAACATCACAGATATCCATCAGGCCGATGAATTCATTCTCCGGCATGATCTCCCCGAATCTGCCGAAACGGGATCCTTTTTCGAGCCTGTTCTCAAACATCGGGGCAGGGCGCGCGGATAGTTCGTCCAGATCCAGACCACCGATGAAAGCCTGGTTCGGGGGATAGCAGCACGCTTCCTCAAAGGACTGAATGCTACCCGCAAGCTTTTTTATGAACTCCGTCTCTCCGTGTGAAACCTTCTCCATGTATGGAGTATTTCCATAATTGAGGCCTATCTCCGGGGTGTGGTTGAGACAATAGGAATAACCCCTGATCGCTACGTGAGACATTGGCAGATCCCCCTTATGATTCTGTTGCAGTGGCCCGGAAGATATATCTCCGGGCCACTGCATGAATAACTAGTCGTTGAAAACGGTCTGGTCCTCTACCGGGGTCTGAAGAGCCCGCAGAGCTTTCTCGACAATAGCCCGCCTGATCTTCTTCTCCTCTTCCGGGGACTTTGACGGGTCGCCCAGGGGATGAGGGATCGCGACGGCCGGAATTATCCGGTTGGCCCCTACCGTAAGAGAAATCGGGACTATGGTGCAGACATGGGCGACAGGAAAACCCGCCCTTTCTATTTCCTTTACGATCGTTGCACCGCAACGAGTGCAGGTGCCTCAGGTGGATGTGACTATTACAGCATCAACGTTGTCATCTTTCAGTTTCTGCGCTATTTCAGCTCCAAAACGCCTTGCGTTTCCGACTGAGGTGCCATTGCCGACGGTCGTGTAGAACTTTTCGTGGAATTTGGCGAAGACTCCCTCTTTTTCGAGATCCCGCATGACATCGAGAGGAAGGACCCTGTTCGGGTTGTCGTTGGCATATGTCGGGTCGTAACCCCCGTGGGCCGTCTGGTGGGTGGTGGCGTCGATCTTCATCACCCCGGCAAGGCTGTATTCACCGTATTTTGAAGCGCTCGATGCCTCGATATGATCCGGATTACCCTTGGGGACTATTCCGCCCGATGTGACAAGGGCTACTTTGGCTTTTTTCATATCCGTTATCGGAGGATTTGGAGCCACTCTGTCAAAAGTAGGCATCGGGTACTCTGTAACAAAAGGTTTTCCGGCAAGTTTATTCACGAACATGTCGACGGCTCTCTCGGCTCCGGTCTTGTCCATGAAAAAGTTGACCCTTACGCCTCTTTCGAGATATCCCTCATCCTCGGGCTTGCCCAGGGTTTCGCCCTTGAGAAGTTTGAGAGCGAGAGCGGCCATGGCGGGTATGGCTTCCTTCATTCCCCTGGCGCTATCCGGAGTACTGACGATGTAGGTGGATTTGCGGAACATGTCCACTCCGGGGTTCTCGTGGTACATACCTGAAACGGTAGGAATTCCCAGGTTTTTCCTTACGGCCTCGCAGACGGATCCGCAGGCGGTGCCATATCTTCCCGCATTAAACGCGGGCCCTGTAACTACCGCATCAGGAGAGAAGGTTTTTATGAGGTCCATGACCTCTTTCTCCGCCTTCTCGAGGTTGTCCGCAAAATAGGTGTCACCGCATATGACCGTCCCGACGACTTCCGCCTCGGGACCAAAAGCTGCGGCAAGGGCCTGTCCCGGACCCACAAAACCCTTTCTTGCCTCCGGTTTGTGACCTGCCATATCCTCCCCGCCGATCCCGGCGAAGAACTGGTTGATATAGTGGACTACCTTGTACGCCATTAATTCGTTCCCCCCTTTCCCGGGGTAACCCACTAGAGGGTATATTTCCCGTATTGTTCGCGTACGCCTTTGACGGCGTTGGCGAGAGCTTCGGTATCCAGTACCATTTCCATCATGCTGATCTGCTCTTCCCAGAGGGAAGGCTCGGCTTCATCGCGAATATCCTTCTCGAAAACATGGTAAACAGCAAGCCCCAACGGGGCTCCTGCCAGGGGACCTGCAAAAGTCGGATCGCCATTGGTTACCGTTTCCGCGTAAATTTCGGCACCTTCGGCATCGGAGGATCCAAGTATGACTACCAGATTCTCCGGCCCGTACTTGTCAGCCGCGTCTTTGACGCGCTGCTGGTTCTGCAGATCCATGGCTCCTGCGGCGGTTCAGACAAAACACTCCGTTACGGAAAATACAAAATCCGCGCCGCAATTCTTGAGGCTCTCCTCCATGGCGGGGGCGGCTACACCGTCCCTTTCGCCGAGAAGGAGGACCTTTTTTCCGGCAAGTTTGCCCACTGCAAGCACCTCCTTCATTTCTGACTTGAATATTCCTGTCAAGGATCTTTACTTTTAAAAAAATCAGATGGTATAGGCACCGATGCGACTGAAACCAAGTTCGCTTGTAGCTCCGGTGATTGCCTGTATCTCTACCTCGATAGAGCCATCGGCCCTCAATGAGCCGTCGAAACCGCCCGCGATTATGTTGGATGTGTCCGGAAGACCTATTACCTTGTCCATCCTGGGCAGCACTATCGTTTCGTTTGCGTTAGACGCGGTCACAACGGCGTCGGCCTCAGGGCACGCGTCTGCAAGGGACTGGCTGGCGCCATCCCTTCCCGCGTACTCATCAGTTACGAGAACCGTCTTTATGCCCGCCTGTTCGGCCTTGCGGCAATTCATTATCAGATCGGTATCGGGATTGCCAAACCCTTCCTCGCTGATTATTACGCCGTCAACCCCCAGCATTTTCGCAAGTTTGACCGCATAGGAAGAGCTGCGCTTCTTGTCGGCAAGGGTTGTGTTCTCGTTGGTTATGATGCATCCGACGAAGTTGAAGTCCTTCCCGTGTCTTTTGTACATGTGATCGATGATCGGATTGTTCTGGTGGGAGTAGGTACTGTTCTTGTCACAGGCCGATACGCAGTTTCCCGACACTATTGCTCCGTCCATCACTTCGTTGGGATGAATAAAGGTCGGGATTATCTTCTTGGCATCGACACCATAGACATAGGTGTCATGAAGGAGTCCCTGGGACTGAAGCATGTAGAGATACGCAACCTTGGGCAGTCCTTCATGGGACTTCATTGCTTTTGCAAGATCCGGAATAGCGAAGGTCTCGACCTCGCCACTGGCCGAATCTTTGACCTTTGAAGCCAGGTAATGGGCCGTCTTCAGTCCCGCAAGCCTGCAAGCGGATTCGTAATCATGTTTCTCAAGCCCTTCTGCGGGCTCGACGACAAGGACAACATTGAAGGTCTGCGAAAACGGGGTGTATTCGGCCCCTGGACCCGACATGTCAATGATACCCTCCTGAAACCCGACGATCTTTCCGCATGTCACCACGGCGGCTCCGCTCAGGATAAGGGTCGTCCCTTCTCCGACGGTATCGACGTCGCCGATGAAACCCGGGAAAACTTCACCCGGCCCTTCCACCTTGCATCTTGGTTCAACAACATCCTTGACCGGAATGATCCTGGTGCTATCCCCCGGACGCGCAAGTTCAACCTTGACGCTCGTAAACCTCTGGTCCTTCAGCAGCATATCAACTATCTCCTGCCTGTTGACCGTCAGGGTTCCTGCGCTAAAGGAGGTCTTGTCCCCTTCCGAAAGGGCCTTGACAAGGACTTTCTGGATCTTGAGTTCCAATTCGGTTTCCCCCCTTTCGAACTTTGGCCGGCGATCAGTTCATCTTTTCCAGCTTTGCCCTGATCGCTTCAGGAACTGCTTCCGCGCCGCTTAATCTGTCGACTATCTCGCCCCCCTTGTAGAACAGGAAGGTGGGCACACCCATCACCCTGAGAGATATGACAAGTTTACGGTTCTCCGCAACATTGAGCTTGCAGAACTTGACCTTGTCGCCAAACTCGTGGGAAAGTTCCTCGACCTGCGGCATAAGGGCGAGACAGGGTCCGCATTTTGGCCCCCAGAGATCGACAAGCACCGGCATGTCGCTCTTGAGAACCTCCTCCTCAAAGTTATCCTTCGTTACCTCTATCACTCGGTTCACCTCCCTTCGGTTCATGCTTCAAAAACATCTTCTCTCAACCCAGACAAAGATCAATGAGAACTCTATAAAGAAGCGGGCTTCCATAAACCGTATTTTTCAAGGCTATCGCGCAAAAGGCATGCATCAAGCTCTGCATAATCTTCAAGGATTTCGGATGAATGACGGGCAGGTGGCCGCCCGCCTTCTTCGGGAGGAGAAAAAAGCAGTATCGCTTTTTCGAGCACGCAAAGCATCTCGGAATCAGGTCCGGACCTTTCTTCAGGATCCGGCCGACCGATCAGAAGGGACCTGTAAGGCTGTTGAAAGGGCTGTATGTTTCCGTAAAGGGGGTGAGTGAGAAGATGCCAACCGGCATGGATCCTGTCCCTGGCCAGTTTTAGCACACGCAAAGGCTCACCTTCGACGAAGGTGGTGTTTGGGGAACAACTTCAGAGCACTGCGTTGTTTGTAAGGCACTCGATTTTCTGGAACACCGAAAAACCCCCTATTAATATTGCAAAAAAATAGGTGGGTTCTCTGTCCAGAAGACCCGGAAACTGACCCGGAGCCTCCAGCGCCTCTACGCGCCTGTCCAGAGACTTGTCCAGCTGCAATCCTTTCGCCTGAGAGTTTCGCCCCTGTCAGAGCTTGCCCCTTCGGCTCCCCCCGCCCGAGGACAGACCTGCGGGGAGTATCTCTCACAGCCTTCATCCAGTAACTCTTCGGTTATTTTCTCATGATAGCGAACAAAGGTCAACGCTCATAAAAAAAAAGCGGGGGCAAAGGCCCCCGCTTTTGATCCTGTATCTGCTCTACCACTTGAGGCCCGTGATGAAGATGTAGGCAATGGCGAGAGGTGCAACTACACGGCAGACCCAGAGCCAGGGAACATAAAGTCCGAACGGGGCGGCTCCGCCGTTCTCGACCTCCTGCTTGGCTCCATCGGTCCAGATCCAGCCCACGAAGAGAGCGATGAAGAACCCGCCGAGGGGGAGCAGCACGTTGGATGCGAGGAAGTCCGCTGAATCGAGGAAGTCCCTTCCGGCGAGTTTGGGGATGGCTCCAGAGATACCGAGCACCGAAGGAATACCAAGGAGGAAGATGACTCCGCCCATGACCCATGCGGCCTTGGAGCGGGTCCACTTCATCTCGTCGATAAAGTAGGCAGCAACAACCTCAAGCAGGGATATTGCCGATGTGAGAGCCGCGACAAAGAGGAGAAGGAAGAACATTGCCGACCATACCGCTCCACCAGGCATCTGGCCAAATACGTTGGGAAGAGTGATGAACGTAAGACCCGGGCCGGCCCCTGCATCAAGGCCAAAGGCAAAGACTGCGGGGAAGATCACAAGACCGGCAAGGAACGCCACCAATGAGTCGAGGAAGCAGACCTGGATAGCGGCACCGGGAAGGATCTCCTTCTTGCCGAGGTAACTTCCGTAGGTGATCATGCATCCCATGCCAAGCGACAGCGAGAAGAAAGCCTGGCCGAGTGCGCCTCCGAGCGCTCCGGCTGTAAGCTTGCTGAAGTCTGGTTTGAGGTAGAAGTTTATGCCCTCGCCAGCCCCGGGAAGCGTGACCGAACGGACGATCAGGACAAGGAGCAGAAGGAAGAGAGCAGGCATGAGAACTTTGCAGTATTTCTCGATGCCACCCCCGATGCCCTTGTAAACTATGTAGATAGTAATGACCATGAACAGGGCCTGCCAGGCTATGGCCTGGGCCGGGTTGGTAATGAAAGCCACAAAGACGTCACCGGCTGTACCTTCGGCTGCAGCGCCCATCAGGCCAGTGAAGGACTTGACGATGTACGCCATTGTCCATCCAGCGATGACGCCGTAGTAGGACAGGATGATGAAGCCCGCGATAACGCCCATCCATCCAACCAGCGGCCACATCCCGCCCTTGATCTTCCTGAAGGAGCCTACAGCGTTGAGCTGGGCATTTCGTCCGATGGCTATCTCCGCAAGCATTACGGAGAATCCGATAATGAAGACCAGCGCCAGGTAAACAAGCACAAATGCAGCTCCGCCGTTCTGTCCGGTAATGTAAGGAAAACGCCAGATGTTACCGAGCCCTACGGCCGACCCTGCGGCCGCGAGGACAAAACCAAGTTTCGAACCCCACTGTTCGCGTTCTGTTCCGTTGCTCATGATATCCCTCCTCTTGATACGGGTCTGAGAATGAACAGGAAAACTGTTGCTGTTTCTTTGCTGGCTAAAATAATCCCCGGATCACCCCCCTTATGTTCTTCATCATTTTCTTGTCATTATAAGGCCGTCCCCTTTTTTTGGCAATTGTTCTACCAGGAAAAGCAAGGCGCTCATAACTCAGCAGAAACCGCATACAAATTTTGGGCATTATATTACAAGCTGTGAAAGAGTCAACAGGCAAGTCAATTCTGAAAAGCCCTACTTTGTTAAAGGGGCAACAAATTCAGTTCCATCGCCTGTATACGCCGGGCCTTCTGGAATCGATCACCTTGTGTTCCCCGCGGGCTGAAACTGTCTTTCCGAGATCAAGGTTGACCATCTGGAACCTTGGAGAATCATCAAGGTGAAGAAGGGCATCCCCGTAAGGATCTATGACCATGCTATGCCCCCCGAAAGAACTTTCCTTCCCCCTGTCGCATCTGTTCACTCCAACCACAAATACCTGGTTCTCTATAGCCCTTGAAAGAAGTATTGCCCTCCATAACCTGATGTACTCACTCTTCCACGCTCCCGGGATAAAAAGTATCCTGGCACCCTTTCTCGACAGTGCAGATGCCACCTCTGGGAACTCGGCGTCAAAACAGATCATTACTCCGCAGGGAATTCCATCCAGGTCAAAAAAACCGAGTTTTGATCCGGGTGAGAGAATGTTAGGCTCCCTCAGGCCTGGATAAAGGTGAATCTTGTCGTATCTGAAAAAGATATTACCTTCAGGAGAAAAAATCAGGCATCTGTTCCTTGGCCCCAGGGGAGTTCTCATGGCCATACTTCCCGCAATTATCCATGTTCCTGTCCTGAACGCCGCGCCCGCTATCTCCTCTACAATACAGGAGTTTTCGTCGACCAGAACATGCGGGCCAAGGAGAGGGAATGCCGCGTTCCAGAGTTCGGGCAGAACTATCACATCGCATCCGCCCCTCGCCGCATCCCGAATCTCTCCCCCGACATATCTGCTGTTTTTTGCGGCATCTTCTCTTACAACACTGAGTTGGAGAACTCCGACCCTGATACGATCCATCGACCATTACCCCCATGACAAGATTAGCCACAACCCGATGCCAGGGCAAGGTGTTTTTAATTGCTGGCTTGCTCATACACACGTAGGAGATAAAATGATTACCGTTGTCCATACTGTTTTTCGGGAGTTGTAGCCATGTGTCTCGCAATACCACACAGGATATTGAGCCTGATAGACGACAGCAGGGCCCTCGCCTCGGCAGGCCCCGTAGAAACCGAGATAAGAACAGATCTTGTCCCGGGCATTAATGTGGGAGATGTCGTTCTGGTCCATGCCGGCTTCGCCATCGAACGCCTTCTCGAGGAAAATGGTCGCGAGGTGGAGGCTCTCTGGGAGGAAGTGCGGCGGCTTGCCGCCGAAGGAAATGAATGAAGCCAGAGAGAAAGTCTCGCTCCTGGCCAAGGCACTGGATATTCTTGCCGACCGCCCCTTAAGGGTAATGGAGGTCTGTGGGACCCACACTGTCTCGATATTCCGGCAGGGCCTGAGATCTCTTTTCCCCCCCACCCTCGAACTGGTCTCGGGACCGGGGTGCCCTGTCTGCGTCACAGACCAGGGAGAGATAGATGCAGCCATTTCCCTCGCTTCGATGGATGGAGTCATAACCGCTACCTACGGGGATATGCTGCGGGTACCAGGAAGCGGAGGATCCCTTCTCGACGCAAGATCCCGAGGAAAAGACGTAAGGATCATAACCTCGGCAGCCCAGGCGCTTGATATTGCCAGAATGACCCCGGAGAAACTGGTGGTTCTGGTAGCGGTCGGGTTCGAGACCACTGCTCCTGCAACCGCCTCGGTGGTGCTGGATGCCAAAAAAAATAACATACGGAACTTAGCCGTTCTAAACCTTCACAAGGCCGTTCCCCCTGTCCTCGAGGCTCTTGCCTCGGACAGCCGGATCAGACTCGAGGCCCTGCTGCTGCCGGGGCATGTCAGCGTGGTAATTGGTCTTCATCCTTACCAGTTCCTTCCCGCAAAATACGGTATAGCCTGCTCGGTGGCGGGTTTTGGGGCTGAGGATATCATGCTTGGACTCGTGGAGATCGCCAGACAGGTCAGGAAAGACAGGCCTCGTGTGGCACAAATGTACGGACAGGCTGCAAGAAATTATGGAAACCCTGTTGCACAGAAACTCCTCGAGAAAGTTTTCTGCCTCCGGGACACATCATGGAGGGGCCTGGGGGAAATACCTCTTTCCGGTTACGCTTTCAGGGAAGATTTTTCCAGCCTTGACGCGCTAAATCGGCTTGGACTGAAGATATACAGGACTCCACCCCCGGAGGGCTGCTCCTGCGGGGAGGTCCTGATGGGGCTGATGAGACCGAATGAATGTCCCCTTTTCGGCAGGACCTGCACTCCCTCGCATCCCGTGGGACCGTGTATGGTTTCGGGAGAGGGCAGTTGTTCAGCCCATTACAGGTTTTTTACCGGAGGAGATGACCCATGGAAACGATCAGCATAGGACACGGTGCGGGAGGGCGCCTGACGGAAGACCTGGTTTCAGTCATTCTCGGGAATTTTCCAGGCCGACCCGTCGCCGACAGAGAGGATTGCGCCCTTCTGCCCGGAGATCTCGCGATGACAATTGACGGATACACAGTAACCCCTCCCGATTTTGCGGGCGGCAATATAGGAAGTCTCTGCATATGCGGCAGTGCCAACGATTTGGCCGTAAGAGGGGCAAAACCTCTTTATATTGCTCTCGCGGTCATAGCCGAGGAGGGCTTCCCTCTTTCAAGCCTTTCCCGCTACATGGAAAGCGCCGGGAAGATCTGTGAATTGATCGGCATAGAACTTGTCACAGGGGACACCAAGGTCGTTCCGAAAGGCCAGGCGGACGGCCTGTTCCTTACCACATGTGCGGTAGGGAAGACTCGTTCCTCTTCAAAACTCGGTACGGCGAACATATCTCCGGGGGATTCGATAATCCTTACCTCTCCCCCTGGGATGCATGGAGCCACCATCGCGGCCGTAAGATACGGCCTGAACGTCCATGGGCTGTTCTCGGACTGCGCCGCCCTTTGGCCTATGATCGAGGAAATGCTCCCCATAGAGGGGATCAGGTGCATGAGGGACTGTACTCGCGGGGGCCTGGGGACGGTCATGTGCGAATGGGCCGAATCCGCAGAGGTCGGTATCGAAATAGACGAGACTCTCATTCCCTGGGACGAGGCATCCCTGTCGGTGTGCGATCTCCTGGGTCTTGACCCTCTGCACATGGCTGGAGAGGGGTGCGCAGCGCTGGTCGTCTCCGCGGAGAAAACCGAAGAAGTCCTGGCAGCTGCCAGAAATAACCCGCTGGGGAAAAGAGCATCCCTGATCGGATCTGTCACGGAAACGCATCCAGGATACGTCGGGATCCACACTTTATCCGGCGGGACCAGGCTTGTGGATAAACCTGTGGGAGAGGAACTTCCCCGGATCTGTTAGGGAAGCCGTAACACGTGACTCGTGACTCGTGACCAGGAAACCTTAAAAACTGAGGCCGTGGCGCAAAAGCCGTAACTCGTGAGTCGTCAATCATGAATAGGAAGAATGATCTTGCCCCGATCTTCAAGACACCAGCTTGAGCAACACTTTGCGGACCCCCGCGCCTTTCGGGAGATTCTCCGGGTTACAGGATAAAAAAAGAGCGGCACCCCGTTAAAGGGGACCGCTCGTTTTCTGGGGAGAGGTTCTGTTCAAAAAGTTTCTTTTCAGGAATCCAGTGACAACCTTTTGATAGAGATACTTTTCCCGGTTTTTTCGTCGATATCTATGACCACTGCATCCATTCTTGAATCTTTACCGCATACTACGAATTTCGATGGCATACCCGTAAGAAACCTCGAAATGATGGATTCGCTCTCCATTCCGATTATCCCTCCATGACCACCGGTCATCCCGACATCCGAGATGAACGCTGTCCCGCCCTCCAGTATTCCCTCATCAGCAGTCTGCACATGGGTATGGGTCCCCACGACCGCAGAGACCCTCCCATCCAGATAGAGAGCCAGGGCTCTCTTTTCTGACGTGGCCTCTGCATGAACATCAACAAGTACGGGAATCCCGGCCTCAAGGGACGTCAGTTCCTCGTCGGCCCTCCTGAAAGGGCAATCCAGGGCCTGCATGAAGATACGGCCCTGCAGGTTGAGAACTGCCAGTTTCAGGCCTTTTTTCTCAAACGTGGCCATTCCCCTTCCCCTTGCCTCTGGAGGGTAATTTGCGGGTCTCAAAAGCCGGTTCTCCTCGTCAAGGAGAGGCAGGCCATCCCTGTTGTCCCAGATATGGTTCCCGCTTGTAAGGATGTCCGCCCCGATATCGAAAAGTTCCAGCATTATCTTTGCTGTAAGTCCAAACCCGCCGGCCGCGTTTTCCGCGTTGACGACCACAAAATCGAAGGGGCCATCGCTTTGTCTGGCTCCGGGAAGAACCGATGAAAAAACCTTTCTTCCCGGTTTCCCGACAATATCACCCACAAAGAGTATTCTCATGAACTGTTTTCCTATTTGGCAAATTCCACTGATCGTGTTTCCCTGATCACAATAACCTTGATCTGACCTGGATATTTCATCTCTCCCTCGATCTTCCTTGCCATGTCGTAGGCCAGTTTATGGATAGCGCCATCATCCAGGCTGTTGGGCGCAACCATGACCCGAACCTCACGTCCTGCCTGTATGGCATAGGCCTTGGTCACTCCCTTGAAGGTCTTGGCAAGACTTTCAAGTTTTTCCAGCCTCTTGATGTAGGATTCGAGGCTCTCGCGCCTTGCCCCCGGCCTTGAAGCACTGATGGCGTCAGCAGACGAGACAAGTACGTCATACACAGAAGTCATCTCCACATCTTCATGGTGAGCCGCAATAGAGTTGACGACCTCCGGGATCTCCCCGAAACGTTTGGCAATGTCCCTGCCAATAAGTGCATGGGGACCCTCGACCTGGTGATCCACAGCCTTGCCTATGTCGTGAAGGAGACCGGCTCTTCTGGCCATCTGTTCGTCCAGGCCAAGTTCAGCGGCCATTATCCCGGCAAGATGCGAAACCTCAAGGCTATGGGACAGAGCGTTCTGTCCATAACTGGATCTGTAACGGAGTTGCCCAATTATTTTCACGAGTTCCGGGTGCATGGACTTGATGCCCGTCTCAAGAAGGGCTTCTTCGCCTGATTCCAGTATCTTCTCCTCAACATCTTTCTGAGCCTTTTCCACGATCTCCTCGATCCTTGCGGGGTGTATCCTTCCATCCAGAACAAGGCGCTCAAGTGAAAGGCGTGCAACTTCCCTGCGGACCGGATCAAAACTGCTCAGCGTTACGGCCTCAGGTGTGTCATCAACGATCAGGTCGACTCCCGTGAATGTCTCGAAAGCCCTGATGTTCCTGCCTTCCCTGCCGATTATGCGCCCCTTCATTTCATCTGAGGGCAGCGAGACCACGCTTACAGACATTTCGGAAGTATGGTCTACGGCACATCTCTGTATCGCGCTTACCACGATCTCCCTGGATTTTCTTTCCGATTCCCTTTTTGCCTTTTCCTCAAGTTCTTTCAGCCTTAAACCAATCGTGTGGGCCGCTTCCTGTTCCACTTCCTGCAGAAGGACATCCTTTGCCTGCTCCCTGGACATCCTCGCTATCTCCTCGAGCCTTTCGACCTGTTTCTGCCGGATGGATTCGATCTCCTCCAGCCTCGTGGAAAGATCCTCCTGGCGTTTACGGAAGTCTTCCTCCCTCTGGCTAATGGCATCCATCTTGGCATCGAGGTTTTCCTCTTTCTGTTCGAGTCTCCGCTCCGCGCGCTGTAGTTCCGCGCGGCGATCCTTGATCTCACGTTCTGCGTCCTGCCTGAGGCGATGTATTTCCTCACGCGCTTCTGTGAGCATCTCTCTTTTTCGCCTGTCGGCCTCCTGAAAAGCATCCTTTAGAAGTTGATCCGATTGCTCCCTCGTTCCCTTGAGCTTCTTGTCGCTCATAAACTTGTAGGCAAGGAAGCCGATCGGAATGCCGACGGCAAAAGCTGCTGCTAGCATTACGGGCAACATGTGAACACCACTCCTTATTCCGTTGTCAAGTTTCGTGACCTGTCGATTTATTCGGCAGTCGCTATTTTCGAAAAAGTTATACTAAAGTATTCTACAGACTAGGAGGAAGTATCACAAGCCCGTTCTATGGCCGAAGTGATAACCCTTGCGGAGAAACCTCTTCTGGAAAGTCGTGCCGCGATTTTTCTGGGTTCGGTGAAATCCGCCCACTCCCTTGCAAGCAGAACGGCCCGCGAGATCTCATCATCCTCGTCCATTGAGATGGTCGATTCAATAACAGCCCTCTCCACTCCCCTTTTTGACAGCTCCATCTTCAGTCTTGAAAATCCAAATTCGGGATGAGTGGAGACGAAGAGCTCGCAATAACGAACATCATTCACAAGGCCGGAACTTACCAGTTCGGAGCATATTTCTTTGGCCTGTGACTCTGGAGCTCCCCTGGCAAGCAGTTTCCTCCTTACCTGGGCACACGTATATTCCGACCGGGAAGTCAGCCTCACGGCATAATCCATCAGTTTGTCATCTTTTTCCATATCCATGAGAGATCACGCCGTTTCCACCAGTTTGAGCTTGCGACCCAGTTTTCTGAAGACTTCCTTCCGGAGTACCGGGTATCCATCAAGCAGGGGGTCTTTGGAGACCAGATTGATGGCATCCTCCCTGCAGACATCCAGAAGGCCCCTGTCTCTGGAGAGGTCGGCAACCTTGAAGTCGGTCACTCCATGCTGTCTGATGCCGCAAAGTTCACCCGGGCCTCTGAGAGACAGATCCGCTTCTGCTATCCGGAAGCCATCTGCTGTCGAACACATGGCTTTCAGCCTTGCTATTCCTTCCGGTGTTTTCGGGTTGCCCACCAGGAAGCAGTAACTGCGTCTGGAGGAACGGCCTACCCGCCCCCGCAGCTGGTGTAACTGGGATAAACCGAACCGGTGAGCGTCTTCGATTATCATCACCGTAGCTTCGGGCACATCAAGACCAACCTCTACTACGGTAGTTGAAACCAGAACGGACAGTTTCCCCGTAGAAAAAAGATCCATGATCCTTTCTCTTTCACCAGAAGGTACCTGTCCATGCAGGATCCCCACCCTCTCCTGACCGAATATCTCCGAAAGGATCCTGTGCCTCCCGATGACCGGCGTTAGTGGCAGAGAACCGTTCTCCTCTATCACCGGGCATACCCAGTAGATGGCTCCTCCCCCTGATATCTCCTCTTCCATGAAACGGATCAGGCGAGGGTCCCCGGCGTTTGATATCTGCCTTGTCACCGGAGGGATCCTTCCGGGAGGAAGTTCCTCTATGGTCGAAAAGGAAAGATCTCCATATACGGACAACGTCAGGGTTCTTGGTATGGGAGTCGCCGTCATTACCAGGACATGCGGGTATTGGCCCTTTTCCGCCAGGGCACTCCTCTGCAGAACACCGAACCGGTGCTGTTCATCTACTACAACGGCTCCCAGTTTTCCGAAACGGACTCCCTTCTGGATAAGGGCATGGGTCCCAACTGCTATGCTCGGTCTGCCTGACAGCACATGGGCAAGGGCTTCCGTCTTTTGCGAACTGGTCATGGAACCCGAAAGGTACAAAACCTCGACACCGGTACCAGAAAGCCAATTTGAAATCTTCCGGTGATGCTGTCTGGCAAGTACTTCGGTAGGAGCCATTATCGCCCCCTGGAAGCCGCTGTCGACAGCGGCCAGAAGGAACATAAGAGCAACCACGGTTTTCCCGGATCCCACATCCCCCTGAAGAAGCCTGTTCATGGGCGCATTGCGCCTGCTGTCTCGGGTTATCTCTCCAAGGACCTTTTCCTGCTCCGACGTAAGTTCAAAGGGCAATATCTCTTTTCGGAATTTTTGGAGTATCGGCCCGTCCCAGGACAGGGGATACCCGCCAGTCTCTTCCTCGTAGCTTCTTTTCCTGAGCGCGAGAGCTGTCTGGAGAAGGAACAGTTCGTCGAAGGCCAGCCTCTTTCTGGCTGCGGACCATGACTCCCTTCCTTCGGGGAAGTGCATCGAACGGACGGCTTCTTCGATGGAAACAAGTCTGTTCTTCTCGCGAATTTCAGGAGGTACAGGATCGGGTAGGTTCGCGGCGAAGGTCTCCACTGCATTAAAAACAAGCGATCTGACCCATCTGTGGAAAAGCCCCTCGGTCCCGGGGTACACAGGTACTATTCCCGCAAAAAGGCCCGGAGTATCTGCATCCTTATCTTCCAGTATCTCGAACTCGGGGTTCACAATCTGGAAAACCCCGCCCCTGGACTCCACCCTCCCGAAAAAGGAGGCCCTCGTTCCCGGGATCAGGACCCTTTCAAGCCCCTTCCTGTTGAACCATACCGCCTGGGCCATGCTGCTCCCGTCGCTCAGCAGGGCATTCACAATAGAAAGGTTCTTTTTTCTGGTCGGCCTTCTCTCTATGGATACCACCGACGCTATAGCGTGGGAGACGGACCCGACCTCAAGGCGCGAAAGATCGATGATGCTTCGCCTGTCCTCGTAACGCCTGGGGAAAAAAAACAGAAGGTCCTCTACCGTATCTATCCCCAGCCTGCCCAGACGTGAAGCCCTGGCGGGTCCGACACCCTTCAGGAACCTTACATGAGAATCCCATGCAAGGGATTCCGTCATGAACGCTCCTCTCCATACCTGGCAGTTTCCAGACCGGAAACATCACCGGGACCACCGGGCTCGGCGACTGTTTCCTGTTCTTCCTCACAATCGCTTTTGCTGGAGTGCTCGCCGTATCTTTCTCTTTCCCTGGATCTTTCCGGGTTACGTTCCTGTTCACGATCCTCGGGAGGAGCCTCAAGGACATTCAGCATAGATCCAAATTTGGCTAAAAGTCCCTTGAACTCAGCCACGAACTGGTAACGGATCTGTCTGAGTCTCTCGATCTCCCTCTTGTGCTCATCAACCCTGTCCTTGGCACCTATCACTATCTTGTGGGCCTGCGCCTCGGCCTCGGCTATTATCACTTCCGCCCGGCTTTCGGCGCTGTTGACCCGTTCTTCCGCGCTCTTCTGGGCGAGAACAAGGGCGTCCTGGAGGGAACGTTTAAGTTCCACATACTCCTTCATCTGGTCATCAAAACGGGATACCTGGACTTCCAGGTTCTTGATTTTCTCTGAATAAATCTGCAAGCTTCCCGCTACCTTTTCCAGGAACTCCTCGACTTCGTCCGTATCGTAGCCTCTCATTGACTTTCTGAAGTTGATGTTCTCGATATCGATAACCGTAAGAAGATCGGACACTGTCAAAAATCCCCCTTTCAAAAATGCCTTTTTCGCTACCTTTGCCTCTCTCCAAATATCGCGCTTCCTATCCTTACCATGGTACTGCCTTCCATCACAGCGTACTCGAAGTCCCCGCTCATCCCCATGGACAGTTCCGGGAAGGGAATTCCGAAGCTGGATGCCATTTCTTCGCGCAGCTGTCTGAGCCGGGCGAAGAGAGTGCGGGTCATTTTTTCATCAATTCCCAGTGGCAGTACGGTCATAAATCCACACAGGCTCAGGGAATGACAATCAGAAAGGATTTCTTCGACCAGGAAAGGAAGGTCCCCGGGAAGCACACCGTTCTTCTTTGGATCAAAACCAACATTAACCTCGACGAGGATTCGGACAATATTGCCCTCAGGCTGGAGAATGGCTTCCAGAGTTTTCGCCAGCTGGATTGAATCCACGCTGTGAATATAGTCAAAGATAGCCGCAGCCTTCCTGGCCTTGTTCTTCTGCAGATGACCCACCAGATGCCACGAAATATCCAGTTCGGGCGGCCACTCCTCATGTTTTGAAAGTGCCTCCTGGACACGGTTCTCGGCAAGGGCCTCGACACCGCAACTTGCCGCCTCGATCATCTCAGGGATCGAACGGGTTTTTGTGACAGCCACCAGGCTGACGTCGTCCCCGTTTCGGCCTGCTGCCGATGCAGCCTTCAGGATCCTCTCGCGGATGTTCTGGATATTGCACGAGATAGCGCTCACCATATTCTGATCTCTCCCTCCTCGGCCTCTGAACCGGACACGACAACAAGATCGCCGGGCGAGAGTCCTGACTCAACAAGAAAACGCTTTCCCGACACCGGTATTCCCTCGACCTTTACCGCTCTTGACCTGTCCCCCGTAACCAGGAAAACAACCTTTTGACCACCCCTTAGAGTTACGGAACTCTCCGGGATCATCACACCGCTGCTCTGGCCCGTGTGATGCAAAAATGACATTGTCCTGGAAAGAAGTATCTCCCCGGGGAAAAAAGGCAAAGTCAGGTAAACCTTGAGGGCCGGACCAAGATCCCTTGCAGCCCTTATCTCTGCCCTGAAGGGCAAGTCGGCGGGATCTCTTTTTATCTCCAGATATTCCATTGCCGAAAAGTTTTCGGCCACGGTCGCGCTGTCGATATAGGCAACGCATCTCAACTGTCGAGGCTGGGGAACAAACTTGCCGATCGGTTCTCCCTGAAGGACCGCCACACCTTCGGCAATGAAGACCGGTTTCTGGATCGAAGGGATCCTGTTGCTGCCCGGCCACAGATCCCCGTATGACCATTTCCCCTCCTGTCCGTCAAGGGCCGCCATAAAATAACCGGGCCCGGGCATTCTGATCTGTTTTTTACCGGAAGAACCGGATATTACCGCTATGGTTTCCCCCTTCGGGCAGTACAAGGGCCCCCTCCCGACGGGAAAGGATATCTTTCCCGTGGAAGGGGAGACTATTATCGATTCCTCCCACAGAAGGGCAACGTCCACAGGAACATCAATAGACAGAACCGCGGGCTCGGCTGTGACCAGTTCGGGCCTCAGGCGAAAATACCTGTCCCACCATGCCTTGTAGACAAGCAGGGCTCCAAGAATTATGCATGCCGCAAAAAAATAGTAAAAAGTCCTGACTAACTTTGTTTGCTTCATACCAGAATCATAACACTCCCCGGTCTTGGGCAAGAGGCACATCACAAAAACCCGGACATACGACCCGGAGTATTTTGGACATATCCTCCAGTACAGCGAAAGCCCCCTCTTCCAGAAGAACTGATGCCGACCTTCCTCCGGTTGTTATACCGATAAACCGGACACCGGCGTTGCGAGCCGCGATAGCATCGACCTCTGAATCTCCTACGAAAAACGCTCTCGCGCGCGACACGTCAAGTTTATCCAGCACCAGGTTGATTGCCTCCGGATCAGGTTTTGGGGCACTTACATCTTCCATGCCTACAGCCATGGAGAAAAAATCCCCAAGCCTCGCCCCTGCCAGTGCAGGCAAAAGCCTGCGGCGGTTGGAAACTACCGCCATGACAACATCATCAGCTCGCAGTTTTTCCAGTGTTTCTCTTACTCCGGCAAAGGGAGCAAGTCTCTCGTACTCGAAAGGCACGAGGTGATCCCTGTAGTGACTCGTCCATGAGGGATCGAATGCGCCCCAGAGCATCTCCATGGCTTCTTCCATGGGGTATCCTATTGTCTTCAGGACCTCCGGTCTTTCTACCTTTTCAAGGCCGAACCTCTCGGCTACCATGTTCAGACAGAAAGTAACTCCGTGGCTGCTGTCGATAAGGGTCATGTCGAAATCAAAAAGAACGGCTTTTTTCATCGGGTTCAACCTTCCTTTTCTCCGGCAGAGCAGTTCAGGCAGTTCAACAGAGATGTCCCTCTTTGAAGCCGGGTAACGTTCTCTGCCACGTACGAGGCGACTCCCGGTATCGCCTCATCCGTAACTCCTCCAATGTGGGGCGTGATTGTTACAAGAGGGTTATTAAGGAGAGGGTCATCGGGATCTGCGGGCTCGTTCCAGAAAACATCCAGGCCCGCACCGGCAATGTCCCCCTCCCAAAGAGCGGTTTCAAGAGCCTCCCTTGCGACCAGTTCAGCCCGTGCTACATTGATTAGATATGCGTCGTTATCCATGGCTCTCAGAAACCCTCCGTCAACTATCTCCCTCGTTTCGTCGCTGAGTTCCAGGGCCAGTATCACGAAACGGCATCCCGGCAAGGCGGAAGCCATCTCACCAGGTTTGTAAAACCTGTCGATCCCCCATCGTTCCAGGTCTTCCCTGTGACTCCTGTTGACTCCGGTGATCTTCATGCCCATACAGGAAAGCCGCCCGGAGATACTTTTCCCGACATCTCCCAGCCCGACCACACAGGCTCTTTTTTTCCAAAGAGATACTCCCTGGGGCGAGTAAAGCCTTCGCTTCGCCAGGCTCTCCCGTGATCGGTCGAACCGTCTGGAAAGGAGCAGCATATGCATCAGGGCTATTTCGGCAACCCCTTCCGCGTTCCCGGTGCCCATGGAGGGAACATTGCATACCCGGATCCCCCTCGCGGAACATGCATCGATGTCTATTTTTTCGACACCCACCCCCCACTGGTGCACCAGGCGCAACGAAGGAGATCTCTCCAGAAGATCATCTCTCACAACAAGGGGCCCCGTTACAAGCACCTCGGCGCCAGCGATCTTTTCCGGCAGATCTGCAAGGTCGGCAATTATCACCTCGTGCCCCGCAAACATCCTGCCGATGACGGACTCAAGTTTCTGGAAGGTAACGGGGGAAAACACTATTCTCATCCAGATCATCCCTCCCCGAACATAAACATGGTCAGCCAGCTCTTATTCGTTTTCATCCGGTGCAACTTCTCCCAGTCCCAGTGATTCCTGTCCGGGGGGAACAGTCGCCCCAAACCCCATGATCTTTCTCATCTGGAGCGCATTTCTGACGGCATTATCGCGAAAACAGTTGTTGAACATCAGGAAGACCCTGCCCGTATCGTCAGGCAATCGCTCCGAAGCCTCCCGGAATGCCTCAAGCTCGCCGGTATCGTAAAGGTAATTGAACCTTTCCGCTACGGAAGCATTCCTTTTGCTCCAGGCGGGAGCGTTTCTTCCGTGAAATCTCAGGACAGTACCCCAGGTAGCCGTGATAGACCAATCGAAAGGGACGGTCCAGTCAAGCTTCGGTTCATCAACGGCCGCCAGGGCCATGTTCTCCTCCCTCAGGACCTCAAGGAGCCTTTCCCTGTTTTCATTTTCGACCCACGACCTGTGTCTGACCTCCAGTGCCACACGCATGGGAGCCGCAAGGTCACCTATTCTTCTGAACCATCGGAGATTCTTTTCCGAAAAGGTAACCCATGGGGGGAACTGGAAAAGAATATACCCGAGACGTTCCATACGGTGAAGGGCCAGAACCCTGGAAACAAAGGCATTCCAAAGCCCGACCCTTTGATCTCTGGTAATATCGCCGATCCTGACCCTCGATCCCAGTGACGCATTCTTCGGTCTGATCTGGGCTGGCAGGGACGAAACCGGAAGAGCATGAAATGTAAAAAGACCGAAGGCTTTCACATTGAACAGGAAACCCGGGGACGTCCTGGAGGCCCAATGATAAAAGGAGCTCTCGTCGGGAATAGCATAAAAGGTGCTGTCGACCTCCACGGTATCGAAAAATCCCGAGTAGTGTCTCAACCTTGACTGGGCATCCCTTGTAGAGTCAGGATACCATCCGCTCGAAAGAAGAGACCTGTCTGTCCAGGAACATGTGCCGATCCGGAATTCCTTCATGCCAGAGCCTCCGGGGGACCTGAAAAACATCCTCTGCTGATTCTAATCTATAATATGATATGGGGAGAAGGAGTTCCTGTATATCATTTTACTCTGGAAGGGATGTGCCCGAATGAAACTGGAAGGCATCTACGCCCCTGTTCCGACACCATTCGACCGATCCGGCAGTGTCGACCATAACAACCTGGAGTGCAACTTTCGCAAATGGATGAACCTTCCTCTTGACGGGATCGTGGTGAGCGGATCCAATGGAGAATGCCCCCTTCTCTCTTTCCGCGAAAGAGTCGATCTTTTCGGTGCTTCCGCAGCACTGGCCAAAGGGAAGATCAAGGTAATAGCAGGTGTCCACTGCCCATCCACCAGGGAAACCGCAGAACTTGCCATCGAGGCTTCCCGTGCGGGAGTAGACGCCCTTCTCCTGCTTCCCCCACATTATTACAAGGGGCAGAACTCTCCGGAAAGCCTCGAGAAATTCTTTTTTGAAATCGCGGATTCTTCACCCGCTCCTCTTGTCATCTACAACATGCCTTCAAATACCGGGGTCAACCTCGGAGCTTCACTTGTGTCAAAAATTGCGACTCACGGTAACATAATAGGTATCAAGGACAGTTCCGCCGATGTTGTCCAGATAGCAACCATCTGCAGGGACGCGCCGGAAGGATTCGGTGTTTTTGCGGGTTCGGGCAGTTATTTTCTTCCGTCCCTGTCAGTAGGATGTTCCGGCGGGACCATGGGAGTCGCCAATCTTTTCGCCGGCCCATGCAGGGATATTTTCGCTTCCTTCAAAAAGGGCAATCTCGACAGGGCCAGAAGGATACAACTGTCAATGATCGGGATCAATCAGGCTGTGACGGCGAGATTCGGGGTTCCGGGCCTCAAGTCGGCAATGGACCACGCCGGGCTATACGGCGGGCCGGTAAGGCCGCCCCTTCTCGATGCGGATGAAACGACCAAAAGGGAAATAGCCGGGATCTTCGACAAATTCCGGAAATTTTATGAGGAGGAATACGCATGAAACGCATTCTTGCACTCTTGGGAAGCCCCAGGCCTGGAGGAAACAGCGAGACCTTCACGCAAGCGGTCCTTCGTGGAGCCGGGTCTAAGGGGAACGAAATATCGGAGATCAGACTTAACGGAATGACTCTCGGGGGATGCATCGACTGCAGGAAATGCTGGTCCAGGGGCAATCCCTGCATCATCGTCGACGACATGAACGGTATTCACGACAGGATCAGGCAGGCAGACGTCATCGTTTTCTCAACTCCTCTTTACTGGTACACCTGGAGCAGCCAGATAAAACCTGTCTGGGACCGGTTCCTTCCCTTTCTTCATGAAAACGCTGCCTGGGACCTGAGGGGCAAAGAGGCGCTGCTCGTAGCCACGGCTGGCGACGACAGGACCGATGCCTTCGAAGGCCTTCTTTTCTCCTTCAGGACCTCATGTGATCTTCTGGGCATTCAACAGATAGAACCACTGCTTGCCTGCGGGGTCCACGAAAAGGGCGATATCCTGAAAGGAGACTGGGTGAAAAAAGCCGAAGAAAGGGGCCGCGCTCTTTAGCTCCCGGTTGAAAGCGGCGGGCCTGGTTCATGCCCGCCGCGACTTTTTTGTTATCTTCTGACGCTCACAAGGGTCTCCTCTGAGGGACCGGTAATGACCCTTATGTAGCCGCAAAGATCCTCGTCAAGCTGGGTATCGCCCGTATCAACGAAGATGGACCTTCCCGGAAGGGAACGGAGCTTGGAAGGAGCCGCAACAACTGTAATGTTTTTCTTGCCAACCATCCTTATTACCTCCGGGCCGATCTGCTGGTTCCCTCTCCCGAAGATAAAACCCTGTCCACCTATTACTGTGATGATGATACGTGTATTGCCAGGCTCGATCATTTCCAGGATCTCGCTTTCTGAAAGATCCTTCCCCAGAATCTTTCCATCCCTGACAGCGTCAACGCCAAGGAGGGAGAATGGACAGCCCATGATCCCCATAAGGGAGGCAGTGGTCGATCCGGGGCCTACCAGGTACAGAACCCCGGGAAGCATCCGCGAAACTGCCTCCCTTGCCGCACCGTCAACTTCCACCGCCTCGCTCTTTGGGCTTCCAGATTTCCCCCCCTGCAGATGGCTCTTCTCGTAGGGAACCATGAGATATCCAAACAGGGATGTACTGACACGACCCTGCCTGAAGGATTCTTCGTCAATATCCATAACCTCCAGTTCCCTAAGCCCTGTCGGGGGACCAAACAGGAAAAGCCTGGCCAGTTCTCCGGCTGCTGAAGGATTCCTAGCAAAAACAGGGGAGTGGATCTTGACACCGGCCGGTATTCCTATCACCGGTATACCTGTTCCTACTGCCGAGACTATATCCCGCGCCGTCCCGTCACCCCCGGCGAACAGAATAATATCAACACCACCGGACATCAAAAGCCCTGCCGCCTTGACTGTGTCTTCTGATGACGTCCTTTCAAGGCGGCTTGTCCCCCTCAAAACTGAATGCCTGAAGCCCCCCCTATTTGATACGTTGGCCCCCATCTCGCCCGGAAATGTCACTATCTCCAATTGCTTTCGGTGATCACAAAGCCTTGCAAGAGCTTCCATGGCTCTCCGGTTCGCCCCGGGTTTGGCCCCTAGCGCAATGGCTTTTTCGAGAATATCCGGTCCATCGGTCCCCTTCAGCCCGACGGATCCCCCCATCCCGGCAACGGGATTGACTATCAGGCCAAGGCGTCTGACATTTTCTGCCACGGCCCCACTCATTTCCGCCTGAAATAACCTTCGTACTTTTTGTTGTATTCCCTCCACGTCAGAGCCCACTTGTCAGGGTCATCAAGATAATCGTGGTCTATATGGTGGATGGTACTGTTATGGGGAGCATGAGCAATTACCTCGGGCTCTTCGTAGCACTCCCTGGAAATCCTGGCCATTATCTCCAGATATTCATCCATATCGCTCTTCGAGTAGGATTCGCTTGGCTCGATGGTGAAAGGCTCCGGAACTATCCAGGGCTCGTGACTCCCCCAGTAGTGAGTACCGAAATCAGCGATCCGCCTCTGCACATCGTTGGTTCCGAAACCCGTCTCTTCCTTCATTTTTTCCCAGCTGTAGCGGGCCTGTTCCACCCTTGAAGGATGATTCGGGTAACTCAGGGAACATCCTCTTATGTCGAGCATTTTTTTCATGAAGTAATTATTGTTCAGCACAGCGGTTCTCGAGGCTTCTTCAAGACCTTCTGCGCCCAGACTCATTATCCAGGCATAGGCCCTGACAACAACGGGAGCTACTCCGAAGAAATCCTTAATTTTCCCGCAACTTTTCGGAAGATTCCAGTCCAGGTAAAAGAGCCCCCTGTTCTCGTCTTTTTTGACCACCGGCACAGGCAGATGGCAAGCAAGTTTTTCGTCGACCATTATCAGGCCCGTTGCGGGACCACCGCACCCGTGAGGAGAGGAGAAAGTCTTGTGAAGGTTGAAAAAAGACATGTCAAAACCGGCTTCCCTTGCCCTCGCTATCCCAAGAAGACCGTTTGCGTTGGCCTGGTCATAGCAGCAAAGGACCCCGTGTTCATGAGCCAGGTCAGTGAATTCCCGGATCCTGGCGTTGAAAATACCCGTATCCTCCGGATTTGTGAAAAAAATTGCAGCCGTCCTGCTGGAAACGACGCTCCTGAAAGCCTCCAGGTCAGGCAGGCCTTCCTCGTCTGGGGGAAGGACGATCACCTTGTAACCCTTCACCTTTGGCACGGCAGCATCGGCCGGATGAGAGAAGAGAGTCGTGATAACCTCGTCCCTGGTTTCGTTCTCTCCCCTGTCACGATGCCATGCCCTGACTATCGAAGCCAGCGCGAGGGCCCCGTGAGCGCCACCCCCCGGCTGGACACTGCAGAAATCAAGACCCGAGATCTCCCTGAAGATCTCCTCCATCCGGTAGAAGATCCCGAGGATTCCCTGAACCGTAGAAACATCCTGGAACGGGTGAATATCCGTGATCTTCGGGGACCGGACAAAAGTTTCGTTGATCTTAGGACTGTGCTTCATTGTGCAGGTTCCCTGGCCAATATCGATATTCGAGTCGGCACCCAGGTTCTCCTGGGAAAGGCGGTTGAAATGTCTTACCACCTGGGGTTGTGCCATTTCCGGAAGATCCGGAAGATCGCTTCGCCTTATTGCGGAGGGTATCAGGGACATCCCGTCACCAGCCATCGCGGTGATCTTCTCCTCGGCCTCAGGAACGAGGATCCCCCTCTGTCCCGGCTCGCTCAACTGGTAGATTATGGGCTCATTCCACCTCATATGGTGAAAAGGCCTGAGATTATCAGTCATTGTCCGTCATTCCTTTCTCGCAGGCATTTTCTGTCAGGCAATTATCTCAGCCAGGGCAGATGCAAGCCTGTCAATATCATCCACGGTTATCTTCTCGGTCACGCAGTACAGAGCACAAGGACCAAGCTCCGGAAAATCAGAAGAAAGATCCTTACCCCCAAATATCCTTTTTTCAAGCAATTTCCCGTTGATCTCGGCCACGGTCTTGCCTGTGCCAGCAAAATCGACAACAAACTCCTTGAAACAAACAGCGGAAGGTCTGGCAGTAGACACTCCTGGAAGATCTCCGAGCACCTTCCTTGCATAAAGTGATCGCCTGGTTATCACCTTCCCCAGGTCCGCCATTCCTTGAGGCCCCATAGACGCAAGGTATACCGCGGCGGCAATTCCCCAGAGGGCGGCATGGGTTCCCACGAATTCCTTTGCAGTCTCCCTGTTCGCGAAGGAAGTCCTCTCCCAGGCTACGTCTCCAAAGCCCCATTCCCCCTTGCTGGTAGGCGCGATCCCGAAAAGCCGCGAGGGATATTCTTCAACAAACCTTCTGTCGGAACTGGTGCATATAAATCCACCCACTCCTCCCCCGAAGTTCATATGGATCCCGAGGGACTGGATATCACCGCAGGCAATATCGGCTCCGTATCTCGAAGGTGGCTGAAGAATTCCTAACGAAGAGGGGTCGGGTGAGACGATAAAGATCGCGCCCGCGTCGTGGGTCATGGCGCCTATTTCCGCTCCCCTGTGTTCTATACCACCCAGGTATGAGGGATTCTCAATATATACTGCCGCGACGTCGGGCCCAAGTTTACGCCCCAGATCCTGCAGGTCGACAAGGCCCGTATCGGGCGACCATGAGATCAACTCTGGAGAAAGGGCCCCATCGATATAGGTCTTCACTATCCTCATCCTGTCGGGGTTCATGTTCCCCGCGAGCAGAACCTTTTTCCTGCCGGTGATCCTTGACGCCATTCTCAGAGAGGTACCCGCGGCCTGGGAGCCGTCGTAAGTAGGCACGTTGCACACATCAAAATCCATGAGTCCGGACATCATGCTCTGATATTCGAAAAGCGCCTGAAACCTCCCGTGGTCCTCGTAGGGTTCGCCAGCGTAGGCTGTCAGAAATTCCGACCGTCCGATTATTTCGTCGACTACGGCTGGAACATGATGATCGTAGCAGCCAGAGCCCAGAAAACTGAGACACTCCCCGCAGGTCATGTTCTCTGAGAGGAGACCTTCAACATGACGCCTGAGGTCCGGTTCGGAACACAGGGGATCAGGAAGGTCCATCCTTCCCTTCATCCGGATCGAGTCAGGGACATCCGGAAGAAGATCATCGATTGTTTCAACCCCGATCTCCCGAAGCATGGTCTCCCTGACCCCGGGTTCGGAGTTGGGGATATATGGATAAACTCTCTTTTTTTCTTCCATCTTCAAAACCTCCTGTACATGATCTCTAGGCGGTCCCGCCGCCATCGACGACCAGGTTTGCCCCCGTTACCCACGGGGAAAGACCACTTACCAGAAAATAAACGGCCATGGCAATATCATCTGGACGGCCAAGCCTTCTCAGGGGGCGCTCCGCGCTTTCGGCCAGCCATTTATCCTCATCGACACCCAACTGCCTTCCTTCATCTCTCAGAAGAGGAGTATCGGTATCCCCCGGGGAAACGGAATTGACCCTGATATTCTGATGACCATGATCGATAGCCATCGCCCTGGTCATGTTTATGATCCCACCTTTTGCCGCACAGTACGACACTGCCCTGGGACCTCCCTTTACGCCCCATCCCGAAGCTATATTCACAATACTCCCCCCTCCGATTCGAGCCATAAAGGGGATGAGATACTTCGAGGCAAGGAAAGCCCCTTTAAGGGTCACATCGAGGGTCAGGTCCCATTCCTTCTCTGTAAGGTCCACAACGTTCTTCCTCCTGATAACGCCCGCGCAGTTTACGAGAAAATCCACCCTTCCGAAACGTGCGACGGCAGCGGATGCCATGTTGCGACAGTCTTCATCACTGGTTACGTCGCACTTGACGAAAAGAGATCTTCCCCCGATCTCGCCCTCTGCCGCGCGCCCTTTACCTTCGTCCAGATCGGCAAGGACGACCGAGGCACCCATCATTGATAGAAACTTGCAGCACCCGAGACCTATCCCCGATGCTCCTCCAGTTATGACAGCCGTTCTTCCATCTAGTCTGAATAATTCTTCGTGCTCCATATTCACAAACCTCCTATTGAAGTCCGGCGGTCTCTCCGCCATCTATCGGAATGTTCGCTCCTGTAATGTATGATGCCTCACCAGAGGCCAGGAAGGCGAATAGAGCCGCCACCTCCGCTGGTGCAGCGTGGCGCCTGAAAGGGATCTTTTCGTTGACCTTTTCAAGCATTTCCGGTGTGTACTCGGCCCTCTGCATCGGGGTCAGGACATACCCGGGGCTGACGCTGTTAACGCGAATGCGCGGGGCGAACTCCAGCGCCAGGGTCTTGGCAAGAAGAATGACGCCGGCTTTGGAGGAGTTATAGTCTGCGTAAAAGGGATGCCCCTCCATTCCGTTGGTGGACGCGGTCATCAGGATCACCCCTCCGTCTTTCATCCTCGCCGCGGCTTCCCTGGCGCAGAGAAACATTCCTCCGAGATTGACTGCCAGAACTTTGGACCATTGCTCATAGGTTATCTCCGTGAATGTTTTCCTGACGCTTATTCCCGCGTTGGAAACCAGTACGTCAAGACCTCCCATTGATTCGTCGATCCGGCCAAAAGCCGTTTCGACCGATGAGGGGTCAGAAACATCGGCACACAAGAAAAAGCCCTCACCGGCAAGTTCTTCTCTTGCACGATCCAGAGAAGAACTGTCCCTGTCTATAACACAGACCCTGGACCCCTCTCTGGCAAACCGTCGGGCCGTTGCAAGGCCTATCCCGCTCCCTCCTCCTGTTATTACAACCCTTATTCCCGAAAGATCCGGATACATGGGATACCTCCTTTTGGTATACGTGGTATACTACGTATACTAAACGCACATATCCATTTCAGTCAACATCTGAAATATCGTCCACCAGTTTTTTAAAGGTAAAATATCAGGCAAACTGCATCGGGGGAACCAGGATGATAGGGACAACTAATGGAGAGAACACTACAGCTTCTGAACAGGTCTACCTGGAATTAAAAAAAAGGATTTTCGCCAGAGAACTGCTTCCGGGACAGAGGCTTCCCGAAGCCTCTCTGGCCAGCAGCCTTTCCGTAAGTCGTACCCCTGTAAGGGAGGCCCTCAGAATGCTCGCCTCCGAAGGACTTGTCACGATTACACCCAACAGCGGAGCGAGGCTGGCAAATCCGTCTCTGGAGGAGATGACCGAAGGCTACGAGGTCAGAGAGGAACTTGAAAGCATCTCGGTGAGACGCGCCGCACGTTTCATTACCCCGTTGCAGATATGCATGCTCAACGAAGCGATAGAAGAGGAGGAGATTATCTTTTCCTCGCGAGATCTCGAAAAATACCTGGAGGTTAATATCCGCTTCCACAGGATAATCGCGGGGTCTTCAAAGAACAGGATCCTTGCCGATTATGTCGGCAACATTCTCTCAAGGACCTACGTTTACATGGTGTTTTTCGAATCATTCTTTGATTTTGATACAAACCCCAGTCTGGACGAACATCGCGAGATAGTAAGATCACTTGCCATGCACGACGAAAATCTCTCCGAACGGCTTATGAGAGATCATATACACCTGTCCATGAAAGCCCTCAGAAAACCTCTTTGATGAGCTAAACCTGTTTTTTGCGTGTATACACGCCTTTTTGCTTCCAAAAACAACAAAACCATAAAAATAACGCGCCAAATAGCTGTTTTTGGTTGCAAATTTTCTCTTTTGATGATATATACACTTATCATCAACAAGGGGTGATATTAATGAGGGAATCTCCTGCAAAGACATTCGGGAACAACGTTTTCAACGACAGGGCCATGAGGGAACGACTCCCCAAACACGTTTACCAGAAACTTCAGGAGGCTATCTCGGGCGGAGAAAAGATGGATTTCCACGTTGCGGAGATAGTCGCGACAGCCATCAAGGAGTGGGCAGTTTCCTGTGGTGCTACCCACTATACTCACTGGTTCCACCCGAGAACGGACCTGACCGCGGAAAAACATATGGCCTTTCTTACCATCGACGAACACGGGATACCCCTGGATTCATTTGGGGGGGCCGACCTTATCCAGAGCGAGCCAGACGCATCATCACTTCCCTCTGGAGGAATGAGATCGACATTTGAGGCGAGAGGCTATACTGCCTGGGATCCCACAAGTCCGGCATTCGTCGTCCCGGCGGAACATGGGGGAACCCTGTGCATTCCTTCTGTCTTCATAAGCAACGATGGTACACCTCTGGATATGAAAACTCCACTGCTGAGAGCTCTTTCGCGGATAGAGAACATATCATTGCGGGTGCTGAAACTTTTCGGCAACAGAAGTGTCAAGTGGACCCGCGCGACAATGGGAGCAGAGCAGGAGTTCTTTCTTATTGACGAATCCTGTGCGCTGAAAAGACCCGATATCCAGTACTGCGGCAGGACTCTCCTGGGAGCCCCTACCCCCAAGGGTCAGCAGATGGAGGACCACTACTTCGGTTCGATTCCGTCCAGGGTACTGGCTTTCATGCAAGATGTCGACAAACGGATGTGCTCGCTGGGCCTGGTACTGAAAACAAGGCATAACGAGGTAGCGCCGTGCCAGTTTGAGTTCGCTCCCCAGTTCACCGAGGCCAACCTTGCCGTCGACCAGAACCAGATCCTCATGGAGCAGATGCGGCAGATAGCTTCCAGCCATGGCTTCAGGCTCATGCTTCACGAAAAACCTTTTGCCCTGATCAACGGAAGCGGCAAGCATCTCAACTTTTCCCTAATGGATAGCGAGGGTCGAAACCTCCTCAAAACCTCATCAAGCCAGAGAAAGAATATCCAGTTTTTGACTTTGGTTTCAGCTCTTCTTCTGGGTATTTCCAGGTATGGAGGGCTTCTGAGGGCCTCGATCGCCACGCCGGGAAACATGAGGCGCCTCGGGGGGAACGAAGCCCCGCCTTCCATCATGAGTGTCTTTCTCGGAGATGTACTTTCGGAAATATTTGAAAGGGTCGAGGAAGGAATACCGGAAAACATGCCCTCCAAGGCCTTTATCGACCTTGGCCTGAATCGTCTTCCCGATGTTCTCAAGGATAACACCGACAGGAACCGTACCGCTCCCATAGCTTTCACGGGCAACAAATTCGAGTTCAGGGCCCCGGGAGCATCCCAGTCTCCGGCCGGACCGATGACCATGGTTCTTTCAATGTGGGCATGGGGAATGGAAGAACTTGCCAACATGATAGAATCCAGGATAGGTGAGACCGATGTTGCCGATGCCGCCCTTGACGCGATCCGCTATGCCGCGATGGAAAGCAGGAACATACGTTTCGAGGGTAATTGCTATTCACCCGAGTGGCACGAAGAGGCACAAAAAAGGGGACTGCCAATAGCCCAAAGCACGCCGGAAGCCCTTGCGCTTTTCCTCGTGCCGGAGCACAGGGAGCTTCTTTCAAAACTCGGCATCTTTACCGAAAGAGAGATCGAAGGGTACTACGAAACCCGCCTTGAGCAGTATGTCAAGACCCTCGATATTGAAATGAACGTAATGGAGAGTATGATCCGAAGCGGCATTCTCCCGGCAATTTCCAGTCATATCACATCGGAAGGCACAGCATTGGCCCATGTCCCAGAAAGCGCACGTGCGGGTTCCTCATCACACTGGCAGGAACATATCGGGGAACTCTACAGGATCAAGGAAGGGCTGCTTGACGGAGTAGCAAAACTGGCGTCTCTACGGAACAGCCTATCGTCGCTGGACCTGGAACAGCGGGCCTCCGTGCTGACGGAAAAGGCAATTCCCCTCATGGACGGCATCAGGGGGATGTGCGATGCATCAGAGGTGATCGTCTCGTCCGCGTTCTGGCCATACCCGACCTACTGTGAGATGTTGATGGGGAAGTAGGAAAACAGCATAAACCTTTCAAGGGTTAAAAAATAACAATGGGCGGTCGAATTATAAGCAGACCGCCCATTGTTATTTTACGTACTGGCTGTCTGACTGGCCAAAAAACATTTTCTCGTCCTCTGAGCTCAGTTTGATTTTTCCATCTGTTATCGTATAACTTCCCGGCCGCAAATATCTGGCAACACTTTCCATGAGGCCAGCCTCGCCGACATCCGAGTACCACGCTATCAGCCTTATCATATCCCTTACATGAGGTTGCCGGAGAAAATACAGGTGAAGCCTGGTCAGACCTTCGTCCAGGTATTGCCCCATTTTAGTTTCCTCGGCAAGTCTGATGTAGTGAAGAGCCAGCCTTCTTTCGGCAATGTCACTTACCATCAGTCGACGGGAAGCCCTTTCGAGGAGCAGCCTCTGTTCTGGCATAGATTTTTCGGAGGCGGCAACCCTGAGAATGCGATCCCCGGCCATACCGCTGCCAAGAAAGAAAAGACCGGAAAGCGCCCCCGCTGCCATGGCTACTCCAAGACACCTCAGGACCCACCCTCTTCTTATCTCGGTCCATTCGGACCTCGATGGAAGTATCTCTCTGTTGGCAAGGGCAAAAGCCAGGGCCATCCATACGGCATCCTCTATCCTGTGAAAAGGCCTGGTCCAAAGGGCGTTGAACCAGATCAGGAAAATAAAACTGCAAGCCCACATGGCCCCCCGGGACAGGGTTTTCCCTTTACGTACGTGAGAAAAGAAAGCACGGAGCCACCATACTCCCATCGCCAGAAGGATGAGTCCTCCCACTATACCCGTCTCGCAGAACCATTGCAGTATCTCGTTGTGGGCCCAGTATGTATACTGCCACTTCTTTCCCGGATGTCTGAGGAGCATCTCTCTCTGGGCTTCAAGGTAGTTCCACTTGAAATGCCCGAGACCTACCCCTCTTACGGGGTGCATAAGGAACATCGTCCCCGAAGCTGCCCAGATACTATCCCTTTTCCCTACTGTCTGAAAATTTTCGATCATGTCCCGGGTCTTCATAATAAAGGCGTTCCCTCGGCCCAAATAGGCCGTTCCCGAGAAAGTCACGGCCATGATCGCCGCAAGAACGGCCAGCCTCAGGAGGATGGCCCTCCTGAGGCTGTTTCGTACTGCCAGAAATGTCATAACTACAAGGCCCACCAGGAAAGACAGAACGGCAGATCTGCTGGTAGTATTCCACAGCCCCCAAGAACAGATCGAGAAGAGAAGAAGATTCAGGATCACCGCCAGAGGCAAAGAGTTCTTTCCCTGGCCTTCTTTATCGGCAGTATTGTAAAACAGGCTCGCCGAGCCGAACATGGCAATGGCCAACCAGAGCCCAAACATGTTCTGCTGGCCAGTGTTGCCGATGTACAGGCCAGACACAGGGTATATGAAGGGGAAGATCCCCTGCAGTCCCCTTATTTGTATTTCGGCAAAAAGTACGTTTATCGCCCCATTGAAGGAGGCTCCCCAGAGGAACAGGGAGAGGCTGCCCTTCTTCAGACCGCCCCTTGCCACCACATAGACCCCCCACAGGGCCGCGAAGAAAAACCACTCCCTGGCAAAGGTAGGGAATGATCTTACAGGAGCCCAAAGGGGCTGCATGAGAAGGAGCAGGACCAGGAAAAGCCACACGGCTCCGAAAGGGTCGAGGACCGGATCCCTCCCCCGTCCTGATGCGATACGGTATCCGGCCGCAAAAACAAGAAGACCAACAGGGATAAAGACCGCCGCCCATTTGATGATATGGAGCGATTCATACCACCAGGTCCCGGAAAAAAGCAGGTTCGGCAACACAAGAGCGACAGCCAGGAGACCGGTAACTACGGCTCCATTATTCAAGGAGAACATATCCCCGGTGACCGGTTCTTCTGCCTTGCCCCTGTTCACTGAAGAGCCTCTTCGTTTTCAATTGTAACGAGGATCTCTAGTCTGCGTTTGTGGCTCCCGACGGATCTGATCTTCATCCTTACATCGAGCCCCTTTTCCCGCCTTCTCCGTACAGCCTCGGAGATCTCGGACATTATCTCCTTCTGGAGCAAGGATGCTTTTTTCTGTACGTCGACATCAGCGGTGCCTCTACGGGCACGGGCGGCGATCTTCTCGACGGCCCTTGCAGTAAGGCCCTCCCGGGCGGATCTCTCGGCAATCTCCCTTTGTATCTGAGGGGAAAGTGGTATCAGTGCCCTTGCATGACGCTCTCCCAATGTCCCATCAAGAACCATTTCCTGAACCCTTTCATCCAGATCGAGAAGGCGCATTTTGTTCGCTATCGAGGGCTGCGAGAGTCCTATCCTCCTGCCTGTCTCCGACTGGGTCCAACCCGTTTTTTCTATTATCCCGCCAATGGCCTTTGCCTGTTCGAGTGAGGAAAGATCCTTGCGATGAATGTTTTCCACCAGTGCGAGGACCGAGTGCAGAGCGGGATCGGGGTCGACCACGACCACAGCAACGGAATCCAGTCCGGCCATCCTGGAGGCAATAAGCCTCCTTTCTCCCGCTATCAGGCAGAACCTGTTACCTTTTGCGCGTACCAGGAGTGGCTGAAGCAGGCCCACTTCGGTTATGGATCTTGCCAGCCCTTCCAGAGCAACCTCGTCGAATATTCTCCGCGGCTGATCGGGATCCCTGTCAATTATTTCGGGACTGACTTTGAGCAGTCCGTTGAACTCCATGACAGACCCCGCCCGTTCCTCAGTTACTCCACGCCTGGTTTGCGAACCTGGCGTGCTCCTTGAAGAAGGTCAGCCTTACGGTTCCCGTCGGACCGTTCCTGTGCTTGGCGATGATCACCTCGGCGGTTGCGTCATCCTCCTCCTGGGCAGATTCGTAATAACCCGACCTGTAAAGAAGCACCACGAGGTCGGCATCCTGCTCGATCGCGCCGCTGTCCCTCAGATCCGACAACTGTGGCCGCTTCTCGTTCCTGGACTCCACCGCCCTGGAAAGCTGGGAAAGTGCAATTACAGGAACATCCAGTTCCCGGGCTATTGCCTTGAGGGATCTCGATATCTCCGCCACTTCCTGCTGTTTGCTCTCTATCCTGCGGGAGAACTGCATCAACTGGAGGTAATCCACAACGATCAGTCCTCCTCCCGTTTTCAACACCTGCGATTTGAACCGCCTGCATCTCGCCCTCATCTCCAGGGTGGATAGCACGGAACTGTCGTCGATGTAAAAGGGAGCCCTGGAAAGATCCCCCGCGGCCCGGGCCAGGTCACCCCAGGCATTCTCGTGGAACATTCCCGTCCGAAGATCATGAATATTGACCTTCGCTCTGGAACCCAGCATTCTCTGGACGAGTTGTTCCGAACCCATCTCAAGACTGAACATCAGGACCGGTATGTCCCTTTCCACGGATGCGTTCATGGCAATATCAAGAGCAAGGGCAGTCTTACCCATTGAAGGCCTGGCAGCAATGATATTCAGGCTCCCCGGCTGGAATCCCCCCGTCAGCCTCTCAAAATCACTGAATCCGCTTGGTACTCCCGTCACAGAACTGTCGGGCGAATGAAATTTTTCCTCGATCTCATGGAATGCCGGACCAAGAACATCCCCGACCCTCCGGTATGGAACCTGGCTACCTCGCTGTGATATCTCAAAAACGGATCTCTCCGCTTCGTCGAGGACTTCCTCAAGTTCCCTGTCCTCGGAATATCCCAGCCTTGCTATCTCCGCCCCGACCTGTATAAGCCTGCGATGGACAGATTTGTCTCTTACAATCCTGACGTGGTACTCCACGTTCGCCGTCGTTGGAACCGAATCGACAAACCCGGCAATAAAGGCCTGTCCCCCCAGAGACTCGACAAGACCCCTCCTTGAAAGTTCATCGAGAAAGGTCAGTGGATCCACGGGCTTACCCTTCTCTGCCATCTCTCTCATTACGCTGAAGGCTTTCCTGTGGCTCCCGTCGTAAAAATCATCGGGAAGAAGGTAATCAAGGGTTATGGTCAGCGCGTCCTGATCAAGCAGGCAATCACCCAGGACGGCCCTTTCTGCTTCGATACTATGGGGAGGGATCCTCTCAAAGAGGCGGTCACTCAACTTTTTCGGCCTCCACAAGAACGGTCATTTCGGCCTCAACCCCTGAATAAAGCTTTATCGACAGAGGATATGAGCCCACCTCCTTGATCTGCCCAGGAAGACGGATATCCTTGCGGTCCACATCTATCCCGAATTTCTCCTTTATGCCGTCGGCGATCTGGGCAGCGGTCACGCTGCCGAAGAGCTTGCCCTTGTCCCCGGCAGTCGCCATGAGGACAACCTGCTTACCCTGGATCAAGTTCCTGTGGGTTCGCGCCTCTTCTTCTTCCTTCCTGGCTTTTTTTTCCATAGCGTTCTGGCGCTGTTTCCACTCCTCAAGTTTCTCTCTGGTGGCCTCTTCAGCCATCTTCCTGGGCACGAGGTAGTTCCTGCCGTAACCCTCGGAGACCTCTATGAGGTCCCCCTTCCTGCCAAGTTTTGCCACATCGCTCAAAAGAATGACCTTCATGCTTTTCCCCCCCGGAACCTTGTGCGCAGATCAAACCACATGTCAATGATACCCAATATCAGGGCTATCTGCGCAAGAAATGATACAAGAATTATCAACATGGTAAATGTTATTCTCAGGAAACGGCCCAGCCCCCTGGCTCTCATGAAACTCCACACTACAGCAAGACCCTGGATAAAGAAAAGAACCGTGACGAGAAGACGCAGATTGAGTCCCGCCCTCTGAAGCAGGGAAAGTGAGGGATACCAGGAACCCGCGAAATGCATCGCTATCGATGCGAGAAGGGCAAGGAAAATGCTTTTCGGGAAACGCCACTCCGAAAATCCCGGAACCTCGGGGACTCTCTCCTTTCCCAGTTTTTTCAGTACGACTCCACTAACCACATAACTGAGGAAACAGTCCACTGTGGCAGCCATGACAAGCAGTGACGGGAAAATAACAGGTACAAGGCCCAGGGCCAATCGCATCTGTTCGGAAACCGAGGACACCGCGTCTTCCGGCAACCCCATCGAAGAATATACGGAGCCGATCTTGTCCATTACTGAAAGCAACTCTGCCTCATCCAGCGAAAACGGGTTTATTCCCGTCACCTTTACAACCAGGAACATCAGGATGAGCTTGCTCCCCAGGGATACGAGAATTCCGTAGAGTATTATATCCACAGCCCTGTCGTAGCGCCTTGCGAAAAAACCGAGGGCGATACCCAGGGAGCCGAAACCAAGACAGAAGAAGAGAGCTCCTACGACGCCGGTAAATACCGCCACAATTACCGTGGCCACGATCACCCCCAGGATCGATCTGCCAAGGCTGTGTCTGAGCCCCAGAATCACCAGCGGTGCCGGGCAAACAAGCGAAAAGGCCATCCCTACCAGGGGAAGAAAGTTGCCAGCGAGGAAAAGAGCGGCTGCAAGAGCGACAAGAAGAGAGGATTCTACCAGTTCCCTGGTTCTGTCCATAGCAGACCTCCTGAACGAATAGGGGGGAGAAGCCATGGCCTCTCCCCCCGAAAAATCTTTTGCGGTCAGACTACTCGGCGCTATAGGGAAGGAGCGCCAGATAACGTACCCGCTTTATCGCTTCCGTGAGCTGCCTCTGGTGTTTGGCACAGTTTCCAGTAACCCTTCTCGGGACAATTTTCCCTCTTTCACTGAGAAACTTCTTGAGTTTATCAACCTCTTTGTAGTCAATGTGACCAACCTTGTCAACACAGAACTGGCACACCTTGGGCTTTCTTCTCTTTGTGCGCTTTGAAGAATTGTTGCGAGGCGTAAAGGCCATCGCGATCCTCCTTTCGGGCGGTGAACCGCCCCCTGCTAGAAGGGAATATCAGCTTCCTCCCCTTCTTCTCCATCATTATTGACTTCGGATATATCCATAACAAAATCATCGCCGAAACCTTTTTCCCTGAGGCTTCCTGACCTGCTCCCGGATCCCTGGGCCGTCTCCTGGGAATAACCATCGCTGTCTTTTCGGGTTCCGAGAAATGTCACCCCCTGGGCCACAACTTCGGTAACCCATCGTCGCTCGCCCGATCCGGCTTCGTAACTGCGAACCTGTATCCTCCCCTCGACAAGGACAGGACTTCCCTTTCGAAGGAATCTTTCGCAATTCTCCGCCTGGGATCCCCAGACAACTACGGGAATAAAGTCGGCCTGGTCCTGGACCTCGCCGTCCTTGTTTTTCCACTGGCGATTGACTGCCACCGTCATTTTTGCCACAGCCTGCTTTGAGGTCGTATACCTGACCTCAGGATCACGGGCAAGGTTCCCCATCAATATCGTCTTGTTGAATCCTCTTGCCATCAGAATCACTCCCTAGGCTTCTTCAAGAGCGATAACCAGGTGCCGTATAACCTGTGTTTTGAGCTTCAGCAAACGCTCAAGTTCGCGAACCTGCGAGGGATCGAGACTGAAATTGAGAACCGCGTAAAAACCCTCGGTCTGTTTCTGGATGGGATAGGCAAAACGCCTCTTCCCCCAGGAACTGCTCTTTTCGATCTCTCCTCCCAGGTTGCGCACGACCCCTTCGATATCCTCAACAGCGGTCTTGTGATCCTCCAGGTCAGCCTGGAAGATTGTAACCATTTCGTAAGGTCGCACGTATTTCACCTCCTCCCCATGGCCTATGGTCTCTCCTCACCTGGAGAGACAGGGACATACAGCAGGGTATTATACGCTAATGCCCTTCCTGCGGCAAGGCATCTTCGGATACTATCTCAATTCGAAATATCCACTCATCGGGATAGGTAAGGTTGAACTGCTCTCTGGCCAGCCTCGCCACTCCTTCAGGTGTCCTGTAGAAAATGATCTTTTCCTTAAGTATCTGGACATCTCTTGTCATTGTTACAAGCCTGTCCATTCGCTCGTCGATGATACCACTCAGCCTGCTTATCTTTCTGAGCTCGAGCACATACGCGGTTCCGACTATTGCCAGGAAACACAACCCCGCGGCGATAAGCGCGACCCAGCGAAGCCGGATCATCTCTACATCTGCTCCGGAGCACTTATCCCCAGAAGATTGAGTGCGTTGGAAAGAACAATGCGCGTGGCCTCGGAGAGAAGCAGTCTGGCTTTCTCCAGGTCTGGCTCAACCCCCAGGACACGATGAGCGTTGTAGAAAGTGTGAAAGTCTCCCGCGAGATCATAGGCGTAGTAAACGATCCTGTGAGGTGACAGGTCATCCGCGGCTTTTTCAACTTCTTCGGGGAACGCTGAAAGCCTCTTGATAAGAGCGATCTCTTCCGGTTCTTCAAGAAGAGAAATATTGGCTTCATCGAAGGATGGCACAATTGTCTCCCTTGACTCGGCTTCCCTGAAGATACTGTGTATTCTCGCATGGGCATACTGAACATAAAACACAGGATTTTCGTTAGAAGAACTCTTTGCCAGATCAAGATCAAAGTCCAGATGACTGTCCGATCGTCTCATCGCAAAAAAGTAACGCGTGGCACTTACACCAACCTCGTCAATGACCTCCCTGAGAGTTACAAACTCTCCCGATCGGGTCGACATGGAAACCTGGCGACCCCCGCGCAGAAGATTAACGAACTGGATCAGGAGTATTTGCAGATCGGACTCTTTCCTTCCGAGGGCCTGGACTGCTGCTTTCATCCTGGGGATATAGCCGTGATGGTCAGCGCCCCAGACATCGATAACCATATCGAACCCTCTGTCATACTTGTCCTTGTGATACGCAATATCGGAAGCGAAGTAGGTCGGGACGCCATTGCTCCTTATCAGCACCCTGTCCTTGTCATCGGAAAAAGCCGTCGCCTTGAACCACGTCGCTCCCTCGGAATCGAAGGCAAACCCGTTTTTCTTCAGCGTTTCGAGCATTGCGGGAACCCTGACTCCATCATAGAGGGATCTCTCGGAAAACCACACATCGAATTCGACGCCAAAATCAGAAAGATCCTTCTTTATGCCATCAAGAATAACTTTTCCAGCAAAATCCTTGAAAAAAGGAAAGGAATCATCCGGGGACTCCAGGAGGAACCTGTCCCCCTCGGAATTCATCACATCTCTGGCAAGATCATAGATATAGTCTCCCTTGTAACCGTCTTCCGGGAATGGGGCCTTCTCCGGGGAACCCCCAATTTCGAAATACCTTGCCTGGGTTGAACGGCCAAGAAGATCCATCTGAAGACCCGCGTCGTTGATGTAATACTCCCTCTGAACATCCCATCCCGCGAAGGATAGTATCCGGGCGCATATATCGCCTACAGCTGCTCCCCTGCCGTGTCCGACGTGAAGGGGGCCTGTCGGGTTTGCGCTGACGAACTCAACCTGCACCTTCCTGCCGCCTCCCGTTTCCACACGTCCGAAGTCATCTCCCTGTTCCAGAATATGGCCGAGGATCCCCGACATCCAGGAATCGGAAAGGTAGAAATTGATAAAGCCGGGCCCCGCTATCTCGATCTTTTCGATAAGGGGATCACCCTCCAGACCCGAAACGATCTTCTCCGCTATAGACAGGGGTTTTTCCCTGAAGATCCTCGCCCACTGCATGGCAGCGTTCGTGGCCCAGTCGCCCTGGCCCTCGCGCCTTGTCCTCTCTATCTCAATTCCGGGCCCCTCTCTGAACTCGATACCCCTCTCGCAAGCCATTTTGCCTATGGATCTTTCGAGCATCTCCCTCAATACTTCAGTAATATCCCTTTTCATGATCGCACCCCGTTTCGCTACCTTTTCCTCATTGGAACAGTGATACCCGACCAGCCCAGACCCTGCCGGATGGAGTTGGCAAAAACTTGCCTGGTCTGGTCATCCATTCTTGCCGACGATATAACCATCTTTTGCTCTCCGATCAGAGTCCTGCCTTTTTTGACCCTAAGGCTCTCTCCTGTTTTCACAGAGCCTGCTTCCACAGGCCTGAGGACCGGAAGAACCATGACTTCAAAACCTTCCGGAAGTTCTATTTCGAGCGATTGTTCATAAACAAAGGGGAACCTTATCCCCCCTGAAACCCCCTTCTCGGCAATGATCATCTGCCATGGCATCAGAACGGAAGGCATCCTCATCAGCAAACCCTCACCTGAGGGTATCCCCATCTGTGCCCTGACCGGCAGAGTGATCCTGAACCCGCTTCCAGCAGGTTCCACAGCAGCTTCACCTCCGGGCATTCCAGGCGTGGATGGCCATCCAAAAACCATGAGCATATCCAGGGCCTGTTTCTCATCGGGAAGATTCCCGGCGGAGATAGTGTCGACCCAGGCTCCCCTGACATTGATGACCAGATCTCCCTCTGCAAAGCCTTCCGGTGAGAGACCCAGCTTCCAGTTAAAGGAAAGCCTGTGGTCTGCGGGCCCTCCTGCCGGTATCTGACGTCTCAGTACTGTGTTTCCGTCAAGAGAATACAGAGTCCTTCCCCAGAGACGGGGCGGCATCTGTCCCGGTTTTACCCCCTGACCGATCTCGAACATGAACTGTTTTCCCCCCGGAGGAGTAAGAGCAAGAACCGGCTTTCTCAAAGATGTTATCGTAGCGGGCGAATCGTCCCTCAGGGTCGCTCGCGCCTCCCACAGGATTTCAGTATTCCAGTCGGCTTTCTTCAGCCAGTTCGCCAGCAGCAGCGCCGCCTCCCATTCTGTCCAGGGTCCGTCGGCCGGAATAAGTTCAACCGGCCTTGCCAGGATCTCGGGGAGGCCTCTGATGATCAGAGAAGGGTCGTTGACGAAATCAATGACCCGTTCTCCCCCCCTGGTCCTGTTCTGGTCAGACAACATGGAGACCACCTGCGAAGGAGGTGACACTCCGATTGAATCAGCCAGGGACATCGCCTCTGCCAGGGAGTAACGAAGCCCCTTCCGAAGGCTCAGGACGAGGACCCTTCCCGGTTCGGCGGAAAGAATACCCTTGTCCCTTGCCAGTGTATTGACTATCGACCAGGAATAACTGTCGGTCGAACTCCCTTTTTCCACCTGCGGGTCCGGAATACCTTCTCCGCTCCACTCCGGAAGAGTGCCAGAGGGAACCTTCAGGGTTATCCTCTGTTCCCACTGGGGAATATCAAGATCTACGAGGACAGAGTCCTCGATGTTCATCCTTGTGGGGAAGACCTGCCTGTAGGACAGGGCAAAAATATTTCCGTCCAGGCTGTTGGGAACCCTAACCTCGATAAGGGAAGCCCCGTCTCTGGATGTTTCCCTGGGTATGAGGGGATACTGCATCTTCCCTGATCCGGGGTCATACAGACCAGCTTCGGCGACGGAGGCCTCACCTCCTTCGGGGACAACGACCTCCCATTTTCTCCAGCTATCGGGGAGACCCTTCTCTTCATGGATGAACCATAGGGTGGTTCTCTCCATTCTTCCGTCCGCAAGCAGTCTGTAGCTGATATCGCGAAGGAGCACAAGGCCCTTGCCCGAACCGAGAGATTCCAGGGAAGGTGCTTCACTCAGCGATCTCGCCAGCTCTGCGGATATATCGCGGGCATTCGCAACACCACAGAGGCCCATAAAAAGAACCAGTAACATCATGGCCAAAATCGTTCTGGGTCTCAAAAAACTCACTCCCATCATTTCTCCAGGAATAGGCGGCTCTCCATCATCTCTTTCAAATGCTTCTGCCGCAGCAATGCTTGTATTTTTTTCCGCTCCCGCAGGGGCAAGGCTCGTTCCTGCCTGTTTTCTTAACGCTCCTTGCGGGAGGTTTGCCGGTCTGGGTATTCGGCACCGCGCTTCCCGGGAGGGAGAGCAGATTTTCCCGCGACTCCCTGCCCCGGCTTGCCGGAGTCTTTCCGGAAGTTTCCCCCGTCATCACGGTGACCTTGAAGAAATAGTCGGCGAAGGAGATACGGACCCTTTCCATCATACTCTGGAAGAGATTATATGACTCAAACTGGTATTCAAGAAGCGGATCCTTTTGCCCTATCGCCCTGAGCCCTATCCCCCTTCGCAACTCATCCATCGACAGGAGATGTTCTTTCCAGGCGGAATCGAGAACGCTGAGGAGGAGGAAACGGATCATCCCCGTAGAGTTTTCATCACCCAGTTCCCTGAATTTTTCTTCGAACCTTCCATGGAGATCCCCCATGATATTTTCCCGGGCCGACTCCAGGTCTTCGGGTTCTTCAACACCGGAAAGATGCCTCTCGATCCCCGGCCAAAAAACACCCTTCAGCTGTACGGCCACTGCCTGGGGCTGAGGCTCCCCTTCTTCCGGGAAAAAACTCTCGAGAATGCTGTCGAGGGCATCCTCTATAAGTTGTCTGCCATGTGACGTCAGATCCGGCTCGGAGAGGATCCGCCTTCTTTCGGTGTAGATCGCCTCTCTCTGCTGGTTCATGACGTTGTCATACATAAGCAGCTGCCTTCTCATGTCAAAATGGAACTCCTCAACTCTCTTCTGGGCAGATTCGATGGCTCTGGTAAGAAGGCCGTGTTCTATATACTCCCCTTCCTCCAGACCCAGTTTTTCCATAAAACCGCTGATCTTGTCAGACCCGAAGAGGCGGAGAAGATCATCCTCAAGGGAGAGATAGAAGGTGCTGCATCCCGGATCACCCTGGCGTCCGCTTCTGCCCCGCAGCTGGTTGTCTATCCTTCGTGATTCATGCCTTTCGGTCCCGATTATCCTGAGTCCCCCGAGCTCTACGACCCTGGCGTGCTCTTTTTCGCACTCTTTCTGTTTTTCCTCCAGAACACGGGAAAATTTTTCGGGCTGGGAGTTTTCATCGAAACCCTGCCTTGCCGTCTCTTCCCTTGCCAGAAAAAGAGGGTTGCCGCCAAGAACGATATCGGTTCCTCGCCCGGCCATGTTGGTAGCCACCGTCACAGCCCCCAGGCGGCCTGCCTGGGCGACTATCTGGGCTTCCATCTCGTGGTATTTTGCGTTGAGGATCCTGTGGTCTATCTTCCTGGCCTTGAGCATCTTGCCCAGCCTCTCGGAACTTTCGATCGATGTGGTCCCGACAAGCACAGGCTGTCCCGTCCCGAAGGTCTCCTCTATCTCGTCCGCTGCGGCAGCAAATTTCTCGTTCTGGGTCCTGAAGATAACATCGGGCCGGTCCTCACGTATCATGGGCTTGTGGGTGGGTATTACCAATACCTCAAGACCGTAGATATCCTTGAATTCCTCCCATTCTGTGGCGGCGGTCCCGGTCATGCCCGCGACCTTCCGGTACATCCTGACATAGTTCTGAAGGGTTATTGTGGCCAGGGTCTGGTTCTCTCGTCCGACCTGTACCTTTTCCTTGGCCTCGATCGCCTGGTGCAAGCCGTCGGAGTAACGTCTCCCGAACATCAGGCGCCCCGTGAACTCGTCGACGATCACTATCTCCCCGTCCTTGTTGACATAGTGGATATCCTTCTGGAAAAGATGATGTGCCTTCAGGGACTGGATTATTCTGTGTCCTAGTTCCGACCTGTTGTAATCGGTAAAAAGTTCCGGTATCTCGAGGATCTTCTCGCACCTGGATATACCTGCCTCGGTCAGGGCTACGTTCCTTTCCTTTTCTTCAAGTTCAAAATCTTCACCCTTGCGCAGACGCCTGGCGACTTCGTCGGCCCTGACGTAAACCTCTACGTTGTCCTCCGATGGCCCTGAAATGATCAGGGGAGTCCGCGCCTCATCTATAAGAATGGAGTCCACCTCGTCGAGAATAATGAAAGAATGTTCTCGCTGTACCAGTTGCGCCGAGTGCACCGCCATGTTGTCCCTCAGGTAGTCGAAACCGAATTCGCTGTTAGTGCCGTAGGTCACATCCGCGCTGTATGCCTTGATCCTCTCGGCCTGATCCATGAAAGAGTATATGACTCCCACAGAAAGCCCAAGGAACCTGTAGATAGGCCCCATCCACTCGGCATCTCGTTTGGCCAGGTAATCGTTCACCGTTACCAGGTGAACGCCTCTGCCCGTAAAGGCATTGAGCACGACAGCGAGAGTAGCCACAAGGGTCTTACCCTCACCTGTCTTCATCTCCGCTATCTTCCCCTCATGGAGAGCCATACCCCCCATAAGCTGGACGTCGAAATGTCTCATTCCCAGAGTTCTTCGAGAAACCTCCCTTACGGCGGCGAACACCTCGGGCAACATGTCGTCGAGAGACTCTCCCGCGGCGCACCTCTCCCGGAAAGTTTTTCCCAGTGTGGACAATTCTCCGTCCGAAAGATCGGACATTGAGGATTCAAGACCATTGATGCGGGACACGACTGAAGCGTAACGCTTCAGCGCCCTCTCGTTGTGGTCAAGACCAAGTTTCTTTTTCAATCCTTCAAGCATTAATTTCACCTCGATCGGCTTCGGAAAGCGGGGAAACCTTCCAGACTGACATTATATTCCCCGCCAGTGGGGAGGTCAAAAAAGGATGCTGAAACAAAAAGGGGGCGGCCAGGCCGCCCCCTGGGAAAAAATTTTAAAGCGAAAAAGGTTCCAGGTGAGCAAGGAAATGGTGAAGCCCTTTCACAGGAGGAGCGTATGCAACCCGAAGACCGTAACGGATGGAATCCCTTCGCCTGTAGACGTTAACTATTGATTCTCCAACATACTCCATGTGGCTGTTTGTGTAGGTCCTTCTGTTGATCGCCAGTCTGTAGAGTTCCAGCCTGGGGTAGACTATCTCTCCGGTGGTCTCGTCCTCGGTCGCGAAAGCCAGGGCCCCCAGACCGATCCCCCTTATTGCGGCCTCTCGGTATATCTCAATACCCAGAACATCGGCAGGATAGCATTTCTGCGGAATATGGGGGAGGAAAGCCGCCGCGTCGATGAATATGGCGTGTCCTCCGGCAGGTTTTACGAACGGGACTCCTCCGTCGTCCAGGATATCGCCAAGATATCTGACCTGGGCTATCCTGTGAGCCATATACTGCTCATCGGTCATCTCCCTGAGGCCAACCGCAAGAGCTTCGAGATCCCTTCCGGCCAGCCCCCCGTAGGTCGCAAAACCTTCGAAAAGGATCACTCTGGGGAGTAGTTTCTGGTACATATCCTCCGTCCTGCAGCAGATCATTCCGCCAATATTGACCAGGGGATCCTTCTTGCAGGACACGGTAATGGCATCAGCTGTATCCATCATCTCCCGGAGGATCCGGGAGACCGGCATCTCAGCGAAACCCTTCTCTCGCTCCTTGATGAAATAGGCATTCTCGGCCATGCGCGCGGCATCCAGGAATACTGGGATTCCCTCCCTTTTCGCGACCTCTGAAACAGCTCTGAGGCTGGAGAGGCTTACGGGCTGTCCACCACCGGAGTTGTTGGTGACCGTAACCATTATAAGGGGTATCCTGTCCTTGCCGTATTTTTTGATAACTTCCTCGAGTTTCGAGATGTCCACATCCCCCTTGAAGGGGTGAAGGGAGTTGGGGTCGAAGGCTTCGTCGATCACGCAGTTTACCGGTTCGGCTCCCATGTTGAAGATGTGGGCCCTTGTGGTATCGAAGGGCATATTGAAGGGGATAATGTCACCTTTTTTGACCAATGTACCAAATGCCACGTTCTCCGCCGCGCGCCCCTGGTGAGTGGGGATCACATGATCGAAACCAAGCACTTCCCTTACGGAATCCTTGAGGACAAAGAAACTGTCGGCGCCCGCATAGGCCTCGTCGCCTCTCATCAGGGCAGCCCATTGCTGTTTGCTCATTGCTCCTGTGCCGGAATCCGTGAGGAGATCGATATAGATATCTCTGGATGTCAATCCGAACATGTTGAAATGTCCGCGTTTCAGAGCTTCCTCTCGCTGTCCCGAGTCCGGCACGGTAACGGGTTCCACCATCTTGATCCTGAAGGGTTCGGGCTGAATCGGTCTTGCCATACAAAAAACCTCCCTATGGCTGTTCTTCAGCTCGGCTGAATACTGCTCGACTGAGCATCTCTTCTGGCTCTTTCGGGGAATTATAACACCGCCCCGGGGAGAACACCCCAGGCCTTGAAAAACAGGAAAATCAGGAGAGTACTTTTCTGCCTTTCAGCAGGTAGTCCATTCCCGACCAGAGAGTCGCTATCATGGCAACCCACATCGCCAGCAACCCTCCCGGAACATTGAAAATAACCATCAGAATGGCAATGATCTGTGTTACAGTCTTGGCTTTTCCTCCCCGGGATGCCGGGATAACCACTCCCTCCGAAACGGCAACCATCCTCAAACCTGTAACGAAAAACTCTCTGGAAATGATAACGACGACTATCCATGCGGGAAGGCGCTGCAACTGAACAAGAGATATCAATGCCGCCACAACAAGGATCTTGTCGGCAAGAGGATCGATTAGTTTGCCCAGGTTCGTTACCATGCCATGTTTCCGGGCAATATATCCGTCAACGGTATCCGTAAGAGCCGCAATCGTGAAAACCAGCCCCGCAAGGATATCCCCGAAGGGCAAACCGAAAATATTACCGAACTGCCCTCTCAACGTCAGAAAAACCATGACCAGAGGAGCCAGAAAAACCCTGGAAAGACTAAGTACGTTCGGGACGTTCCACACAGTCAATCGCCATTCACCCCCTGGCTTCCTGCCGCGACCCTGAAGATACCATAAAATTACTGCCCGGAGCCGAAACTCCGGGCAATCAGGTTAATTTCATCCTCCCAGGTAGGCATCCCTGACACTGGGGTTGTCCAGCAATTCATCTCCGGTTCCGGACAGGACGATGGATCCGACCTCCAGGACATATGCCCTGGCGGCCACCTTCAGTGCAGCGTAAGCATTTTGTTCGACCAGAAGGACTGTCTTCCCTTCCGAGTTTATGGTCTCGATTATTGAAAAGACTTCCTTAACAAGAAGGGGAGCCAGCCCCAGTGAAGGCTCATCGAGCATAAGCATCTGCGGTGCACCCATAAGGGCCCTACCCACTGCCAGCATTTGCTGTTCGCCACCCGAAAGGGTCCCGCCTTTTTGCCAGGTTCTTTCTTTGAGTCTTGGAAAAAGCTGAAACACCCAGTCCAGATCCCTGGATATCCCCTTTGTGTCCGAACGGCTGAAAGCCCCGAGCTGCAGATTCTCGTAAACAGTGAGATTGGGAAGAATCCTGCGCCCTTCAGGCGCCATTGTTATACCGGCCTTGACTATTTCCTCCGGTACCCAGCCACCGATCTCAATATCTCCAAAAAGGACAGAACCCCGACTCTTTTTGATCAATCCCGCTATGGCCCTCAGCGTAGAACTTTTGCCGGCCCCGTTCGCCCCAATAAGGGTCACGATCTTCCCCCTGGGAACCTCCAGTGATATTCCCTTGACGGCATGAATGCCGCCGTAATGAACGTTAAGGTCGCTGATCCTAAGCATCGCGGACGAACTCCTCTCCAAGGTAGGCCTCGATGACCCTGGTGTTGGACTGTATCTCCGCGGGCTGGCCCTCCGCAATGGTGACGCCGTAATCCAGCACCCACATATGCTCGCAGATCCCCATCACAACCTTCATGTCGTGTTCTATGAGCAGTATTGTAAGGTCGAACCTTTTGCGGATGTCACGGATGAATCCCATCAGCTCCTGCGTCTCATGGGGATTCATGCCTGCGGCCGGTTCATCAAGGAGCAGGAAGGAAGGATCGGTCGCCAGGGCTCTGGCTATCTCCAGCCTCCTCTGCGCTCCATAAGGAAGGGCGCCGGACTGTTCATCTGCCAGTTTTTGAAGACCAACCGCCTCGAGAAGGAACATGGCCTTATCCCTGACTTCTCTTTCTTCTTTCCAGTACAAAGGGAGATTCAGGAGAGCATGCCACCATGTCGACCTCTGCCTTACCCTCGCGCCAACCATGACGTTCTGGAGGACCGAGGCAGTATGAAAGAGCCTTATATTCTGGAAGGTGCGCGCTATGCCCCCGCCGCAGACCTTGTGCGGCGGCCAGCCTGTAATTTCTGTGCCTTCAAAGAATATCTGTCCCTCGGTTGGCTTGTAGAAACCGGTGATCATGTTGAAGCAGGTCGTCTTACCCGCTCCATTGGGACCTATAAGCCCCACGATCCTGCCCTTCTGTACCTGTATGTCAAACTCCCTGACCGCGGTAAGGCCACCGAAACGCATGGTGAGGTTTTTTGTTTCAAGAACGATCCTGCGCTCACTCATCAGGCGTCACCCCTCTTGCCTAAAAGACCAAAAAGCCAGTCCCAGCTGAACTCGCGCTTGCCCATGATGCCCTGTTGTCTGAACAGGATTATGAAGAGCAAAGCCAGCGAAAAGACCACCATTCGCATCCCCGGAATTGCTGGAACCGTTATTGAGCCAACAGTAAAGGGGTTCTCGACGATCCGAAGCCATTCAAGAAGCACCGTTATGACGACGCCTGCCAGTACTGTTCCCGTTAACGATCCAAGTCCTCCGGCAACAACAATCATCAGAACATTGAAAGTAAGTATGAAGAGGAACATCTTGGGATCGATAGTCGTTAGAAGGCTCGCGAGAAGAGCCCCCCCGACCCCGGCAAAGAACGCCCCGATAGTGAAGGATGTAAGGCGGTATCTGAATGTGTCTATACCCATGGCCCTTGCGGCCACCTCGTCATCCCTTATTGCCTTCAATGTATTCCCGAAGTTGCTCCTCACCAGCCTCATGATCACGAAAAGGGTAATGAGGCACCATCCGTAGTTCCACCAAAGATTGGAATAGGACGGGATGCCCTTGAGCCCCAGTGCCCCGTTGGTAACCCTGGGCATGTTATTGGCAAGAACACGAATTATCTCGGCAAAACCAAGTGTGGCTATCCCCAGATAGTCCCCGCCCAGCCTCAGAACCGGAAGACCTATCAGGACACCAAAAAATGCCGCGACCAGTCCGGCGATGACTATCGCAACAATAAAGGGAGCATGCATTACCGAGAATGGCCACATCGGTGACTGAAGCAGGAACATAGCCTGTTTGTGGGCCGCAGGAAGGATAAGTAGTGAGCACGTATAGGCACCTATAGCCATGAAACCTGCGTGGCCCAGCGAAAACAGACCGGTGAATCCATAGATAAGGTTAAGACTCAGGGCAAGGATAATGTTGACGGCAATGAGGTTGAGGATCTGTATCTTGTAACCGTCGAGACTGCCGCTTGCCCAAAAGAGGAAGATGCCGAGCAGCATCACCGCAACGCCGTTAAGGGTATAGTTTCTCTTCATTCTGGCGTCCATTACACCTTGTCCTCCAGCTTCTCACCCATAAGCCCCGTAGGCATTATGAGAAGAATTATGATCAGCAAAATGAAAGCAAAGGCGTCCCGGAAACCGGCGAGAGCCGGGAGGAAGGCAACAACCATTATCTCGATGAAACCAAGTATCAGGCCTCCTATCATCGCACCCTGAATAGAGCCGATCCCGCCAAACACCGCGGCGATGAAAGCCTTGAAACCCGGGATGACACCCATTACCGGCTGAAGCTGCGGGTACCTCAGGGCCCACATGATCCCCGAGGCCGCTGCCAATGCGGAACCTATACCAAATGTTATGGCTATGATCCTGTTTACAGGAACTCCCATGAGCCGGCTTGTCTCGATGTCCTTGGAAATAGCCCTCATTCCAAGGCCGGGCTTTGTTTTATATACAATGTAAAGCAGCCCGAGCATGAGGACGAACGAAAGGACAGGAACGACGAGCGTCAGTGGAAGGATTCTTATCTTGCCAACGATCATTACCTTTACCAGCCAGTCCGGTCTCTGGACCTGACGGGGAATTGCCGAGAAGACGACTATGGCGAAGTTCTGAAGAAAAAACGATACGCCGATCGAGCTTATGAGCGCAGAGATCCTTGGTGCCTCCCTGAGAGGTTTATAGGCCACCCTGTCGACAAGTATCCCGGCGAAAGAAGTAACCACTATGGCTCCTATGACCGAAACTATCCAGGGAAGGTGAAACAGCGTAACACCCCAGAACACAAAATACGCCCCCAGCATGAAGATCTCACCGTGAGCGAAATTGATCAGCCTCAAAATCCCGTAAACCATCGTGTAACCGATGGCGATCAATGCATAAAGGCTTCCGAGGGTAAGGGCATTGAAAAGATGCTGGACAAACATTGCCAAGCTCATATGAGCTCCCCCTTGTTATCACGTAAAAGGCGGGGGAGGAAGATCCCCTCCCCCGCAGTAATCCGGCCGGAAAAATCTCTCTTCGGAGACCCCGCCGTAATGGCTGAACCTGCTGCTAGAGTTCCGGTGCTATTGTCGCGATGTACTGTTTCTTTCCGTCCTTGATCTGGACTATCCCGATCGGTTTCTCCGCGTCATGGGTCTCGTTGATGGTGGTGAGACCGGTAACACCCTCAAAGTCTTTGGTTGCCGCAAGGGCAGCGGTGATGGCCTCGGGATCGGCGCTTCCGGCGCGCTCGATGGCATCGATGAGGATCATGTAGGAATCATATCCAAGGGCCGCATTGACGTTGGGATCGTCGGTCCTTTTCGCCTTCCAGTCATCGGTGAACTTCTGGGCGACAGGGTTCATATCCTGCATGGAGGGATCATAGGGGAACGTGGTGTGAACGAAACCCTCAACCGCGTCTCCGCCTATCTCTACAATCTGCGGATTGTCCATGGCGTCTCCGCCCATGATCTGGAACTCGACACCAAGTTCCTGTGCCTGCTTCATGATGATGGCACCTTCGGCGAAGTAGGCAGGAATGAAGAGAATGTCCGGACCCTTGCTGATAATCTCTGTAAGCTGGGCAGTGAAATCCTGGTCACCCGAGTTGTAGTTCAGTTTCGAGACGATCTCTCCACCAAGCTTGACAAAGGACTTCTCGAAGAATCCCGCGAGTCCAACGGCATAGTCGTTGGCAACATCGGTCAGAAGAGCAGCCTTCCTGGCCCCCAGCACCTTGTGGGCATAGGTAGCAGCACCCGCGCCCTGGAGAGGGTCGATGAAACACACGCGGAAGATGTACTTCTTGCCCTGGGTCACGAGAGGATTGGTGCAGGAAGTGCCTACCATCGGTATTCCTGCGCTCTCCGCGACTTCTCCGCCGGCCATGGCAAGCGAGGAGCCGTAGGTCCCTATGACGGCCACAACGTTCTCTTTGTCGATAAGCCGCTTGACAGCGTTTGCGGACTCAACCTTGTCTGACTTGTTGTCGACAACAAAGAGTTCGACCTTGCTGCCCAGAACCTCAGGTTTCTCCTCGTGGGCCATCTTGACTCCATCGAGCTCAAGCTGTCCGCCAAAAGCGTTCTGTCCCGTCAGAGGGAGATAGACACCGATGCGGATCACATCGGCCTCGGCTACCGGTTCCTGTGCTTCCTGAGTCTGTTCGGGAGCCGGAGCCTCGGGAGCTTTTTCTCCCCTGGTCATCATGAAACCAAAAACCGCAATTACAACGATCAGCCCTAGCAATAGACCTTTCTTCACTTATGCTCACCTCCAGATAGATGTACACCGCAACCATGATTCTACACCAAACCGCCGCCAAAAGGCACCAGTAACTATAGCTGCACTTAAGGTCCCGTTCACCTCTTTTCCCTGGAGAAAGGACACCCCGGCCGGTAGAGGTTAAACCAGCCACTTTTGCCTTCTCCGTTCCTCCGTTATTTCAGGATTTACTCCAGGCAATATTATACTCTCATGACCTTTAACGCACCAATACTCCCGGGAAATAACTCTCCAGAAGGCCCCTGTCCGGAACAGTCCCTTCACGCAGGGACGGATCAAGGGTCTCTCCAGGTCTGAAGAGCTGTATCACCCACCCGGGACCCCGTCCCACCTGGTCCCTGATCTCATTAAGATCTTCAATTGACATGATGTCCGGGACGAAGGTGGTCCTGGTCTCAAGGGGAATACCCGATCGGCGGACGAGATCCAGGGACTCTGCAACCTCATCGGAACCGCTGCCCGTTATTCGCGGGTAGTCATTCCACGGGGCCTTGATGTCCATCGAAACACCTTCGACCAGACTTTCGGCTATGATCATCTCAAGCATTCCGGGATTGCTCCCGTTAGTATCAACCTTGATCTTCAGGCCAGTTTTCCCTTTGAGGAAAGAAAGGAAAAGGGGAAGCCCTGAGTGGATTGTTGGCTCCCCTCCACTGATCACGATGCCATCGAGAAAATCTTTTCTTGAAAGGATCTTTTTGACAACATCATCGGCATCGATGGATCCTTTCGTCGCAAAAACAAGATCCGCGTTATGGCAGTAGGGGCATCTGAAATTGCACCCGCAAAGGAAAAGGACCGAAGCTACATGTCCGGCCCAGTCGACAAACGATACCGGCAAAAACCCTCCGATGGGAACTCCAGGCTTCATTCTTCAGACTGCCGTCCTTGAACGATCCCTCAGTTCGGCCCTTTTGCCTGCGTTCCAGGAGGACGTCCTCGTAAAATATCCGGTGATCCGGGTAATCCCGTCCACATCCATGCTTCCGCACGCGGGACATGAATCCAGCAGTCCCCTTTCCATCTTTCCGCATTTGTTGCATATCGTAAACTCCGGGCTGAAAGCGATCTGGGCATTCTCCGAACTTTCGTAGGCCTTTCTCACAAAAGACGCGAGCGCTCCCGGGTCTGGCCTGTGTTCTCCCATCCAAACATGAGATATCGCTCCCGCACTGATCATAGGGTGAAAACGGCCCTCCATTATCACCCGGGATACCGGATCGAGATCGGCGTCATAGGCAAAGTGAGTGCTGTTGGTGTAATAGATCTCACCACTTGGAATATCTCCCTTGACAAAATGGCGCGCATCATCGGGGAAAAATTTCAGGTCGAGCCTGGCCAGCCTGTAGGCGGTACTCTCGGCCGGGGTCTGCTCAAGAACTATCTTCAGTCCAAGTCTATCGGAAAGTTGGCGGCATTTGAGATCCATATATCTGGTCACAGCAAGACCCAGGTCCATGGCCTCGTTGCTCATGTGCATCCTCGTACCCGTAAAGGAGTGGATCATTTCATCAAGGCCCAGTATGCCTATGAGGTGACTGCTCTTGCTCATTCTGAGGTATGACTCTCCATCGTGGTCGACACAAAGAACGGACAGGGGCCCCTTTGGACCCAGTGCCAGTATCTCCTGAAGAAATCTTCTCTTCTGGACATGTGCCTCCGCCGCCGTCTCCATGGCCCTGTCGAGGAGTTCAAAAAGGGTCTCCCTGTCTTTGCCCGACCTGTAGGCTATCCTCGGGAGATTTATGGTAACGTTCTGGAGAGCACAGTAGCGCATCTTCCACGGCGTTTTCGCTTCCGCCAGGTCCTCGTCGGAAAGTTCGAAACTCAGCCTGCAGCACTCGCTCAACTTGGCAACCCCACCCCTGTCGAATACGAAATAAGTACTCCCCTTTTCCGACGCGACAAGACAGGCAAGTTCAAGAAACTTCTCCCAGCCAGGCTCCTCGAAAAACCTGTCGGTGATGTGAAGGAGCGGTTTGGGGAAAAAGAAGGGCTGTCCCCGGCTGTCCCCCTCGAGGTAGACCTCGAAAAGGGCGCGGAGGAAATCTTTTGATTCCTTCCTGTAATCGTAGTAGGTCCTGCCCGTCGGAACTCCCCCGGGGCCCAGGGCTGGCACATCCCTGAAATGGTCGGGGATCTCGTAGTAGAGATTGATGTCAGTAAACGCTACCTGTCCTCCCCTGCCTCCCGCCAGCTGGTTGAACTCGAATATGAGCATCTGGGCGAGCTGTTTCACTTTCTCGTATGGAAGACCTTCAAGGAAAGGGGCAAAAAAGACATTCACAGCGTCCCAGCCTATTGCCCCGGCGAAGTTGTTCTGAAGTACCGAGGTCATCTTGAGAATATGGGCAAGAAGAACGTCCGGGTGACGGGCGGGCGAGGAAACACTCGTTATCGAAGGAATATCGATACCGTATTTTATGACGTAAGCCATACTCTGCCCGGAACAGTAGGGGCGGTTTACCATCCCGAGGTCATGAAGGTGGATATCTCCCCCGAGATGCGCCTCGGCCACCTCACGCGAAAAAATCTTCCCAAGGGCATATTCCTTGAGTATCATCTCAGCTACCGAGAGATTTATGGATTCGGGGTTGTGGGAGGTATTACTGTTCTCCCTGTTGGGATGCAGCATCATCGACTCGAGGTCGAACACCGGAAGACCCAGCCTGGAATGATCTGCAAGTTTGGCGTCGAGACCCCGGAAAAAGAGCTTTACGTTGACCATCTCCCTGATGATCGCGGTGGTGACCCTTTCTCTTCCATGGATCATGATATCGCTCTCAACCTCTGCGGCGATCTCTCCAGCCACCGAAGGATCAACTCCCGCCTCCACCACAAGGGCATCACGGATCCGCACGACATCCCAGGCTGAACGGTCCTCCTGTCCAAAAGCCTCCACCATGAGAGCCAGATCGGTGGATTCTTCTTTCCCCGAAAAAATAAGCATCTGTCTTCCGCCTGGAAAATCCCCGGGGGACAACTTTTCTTCCATCATGGTCCAGGAGTCGGAGTCTTTCATGAATGACCATTCCTTTCGTCGTGAAGTCGGGAAATTTCCTCGACAAAACTGGAGATATCCGTAAACTCTCTGTATACAGAAGCAAACCTCACGTAGGCGACCTTGTGAATGTTTCTCAGTTCATTCATAGCCAGTGATCCGACCTGGAGACTGGAAATTTCACCCTGACCCATCTCACGCAGCGTCTCTTCTATCCTGGAGGCCGCTTCCTCGATCTGCTCCAGCGGAACCGGAAGTTTTTCACAGGCTTTTGCAAGTCCCTTGAGAAGTTTGGCCCTGTCAAAACCCTCCCTCTGGCCACCCTTCTTGATTATCCAGAGAACGGGCCTTTCATCCAGACGCTCGTAAGTGGTGAACCTGTTGAAGCACTCGGGACACTCACGACGCCTCCTTATGACCTTGCCTTCGCTTGCCGTCCTCGTCTCGAGAACACGGGTCTCCATGTATCCGCATTTTGGACAACGCATGGCCCCACTCCCCACATTTAGTTCATTGCCTGGATTATACCACTATATTTTGTGTATGTACCCCTGTTCAAGACAAAAAAAAGACCCCGCTGGAAACGGGGTCTGAAAAAAGAGGCGATGTCATTTGCCTAAAGAGAGCGAAGAATATTCGCTACGATCTTTCTCACCCTGGCGCCTTCCGCCCTGCCCTTCAGGGCAGCCATACAGGGACCCATGACAAGCCCCAGATCCGACGGGCCTTTTGCGCCAACTGCGGCTATGGTCTTTCCTGCTTCATGGATAATATCTTCGTCGCTCATCGAGGGAGGCAGGAAAGATGAGAGCAATTCCGCTTCCATCAGTTCCTCTCCGGCCCTGTCAAGAGCTCCTCCGGCCTCGAACTGACCGGCAGATTCCTTACGCTGTTTTACCAGTTTTCTTATTACGGCGAAGACGTCTTCCTCAGAAAAAGGCTCTCCACGGCCTTTTTCTATCCTTGCATTGTCGACGGCCGCCTTGAGCATCCTCAAAGGCACGAGAGAGGACTGGTCCCGCCTCTTCATGGCGGAAACGATCTCGTGATGTATCCTCGCCTCCAGTTCGGTCATCGAACCTTACCTACTTCCTGCGCTTTCTGGAAGCATCTTCCCTCTTCCTCTTCTTTGCCTCGCTCGGTTTCTCGTAATGCGAACGTCTGCGGGCCTCGCGCAACACGCCTCCTTTGGATACTTCGCGCTTGAAGCGCTTGAGGGCATCTTCGAGGGACTCGTTATCGCGTCGAACGACCTGTGTCAATTGCGTTCCCCCCCTTCTCTTCTCACTCAGGGTTAACCTGGAGGCCAACCGAAAGAGCGTCCGGCAAGCAGATGCGCATGAAGATGAAACACCGTTTGCCCGGCACCAGCTCCACAGTTTACCACGAGACGATACCCGTCAGGGTCCAGACCCATATCACGGGCCACTCTCACCGCCGCCCCCATCACCGAAGACCAGACCGATGGATCGGCCACCTTGTCGGCGGATTCGACATGGATCCTCGGTATGACAAGAAGGTGCACCGGGGCTATCGGGTGAATGTCACGTATAACTATAACATCTTCGTCGCTGTATACGACATCCGCCTTCTCAAGGCCCCTGGCGATACGGCAAAAAATACACCTTTCTCTCCCGTTCCCCATGACTGCACCTCGCCCTGAATATATCGGCCGGTTTCCTGTATGAACGCAATCCGCAATTCCGCAATTCCTGGTAGGGAATTATATCACACGACGGCCCTGAGAACCCCATCCAAAGAATCCGTGACAAAAACGCTCCTGATCATTCCCGGTTCAGAGTCCCCGGGGCATTCCACACGGACATAGTGGGAGGAAAAACCCTCCATCATGCCCCCGGTTCTTCCTTCCACAAGCAGATCTACCCTTTTCCCGATCCATTTTCCAGAATATGAATCGAGAAGATCTTTTCCCAGGGCTATGGACCTTTCCACCCGGGACCTGATTTCCGGACCCTTCAGCCTTCCCGGCATAGAAGCAGCGACGGTGCCATCCCTCGAAGAGAAAGGAAACACGTGAAGCCTCCCTGTCCCGGCAGACACGAGCAGGGACAGGGTCCTGTCAAAGGCATCTTCACTTTCGCCCGGGAACCCGACAATTATATCCGTACTGATGTGAAGGTCCTCACCAAAAAAGGAGCGGGCCATTTCAACATGGGCCAGGAAATCTTCGGGCGTGTAGCCTCTGCGCATAAGCCTTAGTATATCCGGGTCACCGCTCTGCAGAGGAAGGTGAAAGTGGGGACAGAACTGTGCCGTTGCGGAAAGATCCCCGAGAAGAGTTTCGGTGACGGCAAAGGGCTCCAGAGAACCAAAACGTATTCTGGCTATGCCTTCGATATCCGCACTTCTTTTGACAAGTTCTCCCAGGGGCATTCCGGAGTTCCTGCCGTAGACTCCCAGATTTATCCCGGTAAAAACTATTTCCCTGCACCCCGACAGGGCTATCCTTTCCACTTCCTGGAGTACATCAAGGGGATCTCTTTCGACCCCTTTTCCCCTGAGAGCGGGGATTATGCAGTAGGAACAGCCATGATCACAACCGTCCTGTATCTTGACGAAAGCCCGTGTCCTGGTCTGTGGCCTCAGAAGGCGAAGATCCTCCCACCCGGAAAAATTCGAAACATCCACCATCTCGATCCTGGGCTGTTCCGTTCTTCTGCCGGAGAGAAGCATCTGCCTGACAATGGCGGGGATCCTGTGCTTGAGCCTGTTTCCTACCAGGCAGTCAACACCCAGACCAGCCGCCTCCTCGATCGTCGCTTTCTGTGCCCAGCACCCTGCGGCAATAATGAGCGCGTCTTTTTTCTCTCTTCTGAGACGCCTCAATATCTGCCTGCATTTTCTGTCGGCCTCGGAGGTAACGGAACACCCTACGAGAACGGCGACGTCAAAATCTTTCGTTTCGGATCTTGCCGCACCAGACTCAACGAAGGAACAGCAAAGCGCCTCGCATTCAAAAAGGTTCGTCCTGCAACCCATGGGAATAACCCTGAATTTAACTCCCCTTAGCGGATCCTTCACAACTTCTGACCTCCAGAGAGCAAGGCAAGAAAAGCGACCGCAACCACAGCGGCCGTGTGAGCTCTCATGACCCGAAGACCCAGGTTCACCGGGATAAAGTCATGTTGCTGCAAAATATGTATCTCCTCTTCTGTCCAGTCTCCCTCCGGTCCGGTGGCGACGGCGGCAGTTCCCGGCGGGCTGAATTCCGAAATTTTTGAGTTTGCCCCCGCAACGGCGACGAATCTCGCGGATGGAACAGGGAGAGAACCTAGGGAAGATATCCCGACAGGATCCAGGATCCGCGTCGGTGTCGGCGCGCAGCATTGCTTCGAGGCCTCGAGGGTTATTTTTTTCCAGCGTTCCATTTTTCGGGCTATCTTTGAAGGTTCCAGGATCGGTACCGATCGTGTGCAGACAAGGGGGACAATAACCGAAGCACCGACCTCGACAGACTGGGAAAGAAGACGATCGAAGGAATCTCCCTTGAGCAGACCCGCCAGAAGCCAGATTTCCGGCATCGGTTCCTCGGGCGTTTCCCTGACCTTGATACCTCTGGCCAATGTCCCACATGTCTCCAGGCGCAACAGTATTCTTCTGCCCGGCAAAAGACCCTCGAAAAGCTCGCCATCCCTGCAGCGCCTTACTGTCAGCAGATGCCTTCCCTGTTCACCGTCCAGGACCCAGACGGAATCACTTTCCTGAACAGAATGCTCAAGGCGTACGCGAGGCAGCGACACCCCACCAGTCTCCCTTTGTCAACTCGGTAACCGGTGACAACCCGGCTGAGGAAACCTCCACCAGGAAAGGATCCCTTTCCTTAAGCGTAAGACCCGAAAAGATCGCCACTCCACCCTCTCCCAGCAGGGAAGAGACAGATGGAAGCATGGAAGCCAGGGGGTCAAAAACAATGTTGGCACAGATAATACCGTACTTGCCCGAGACACCGGCAAGCAGATCTCCCGTCTGTACAAGAACCTTTTCGGGCGAAATATCGTTCAGTCGAAGATTCTCCCTTACTTCGTTGATTATGGCCGGGTCGTTGTCCCTGGCCAGAACCTGGTCCGCCCCCAGAAGGGCGGAAGCGATGGACAGGATCCCTGATCCGGTTCCGATATCTGCTACGGAAAGACCGGGCTTTACGGTCTTTTCCAGCAGTTCCAGCGCGATCTGCGTGCTTTCGTGGTATCCGGTACCAAAAGCGCTTCCGGGATATATATATACAGGAATCTTTCCTACGGGTTCATTTCCCCGGTGCCACGGAGCCATCACAATGAAATTCTCCCCTACAGGAAGAGGGGGAAAGGCCTCTTTCCATGCCGTATGCCACTGTCTGTTCTCTATGCGCCCCATGTCGGCTATCCGGACCCCGGGCCACGGGGATATTACTTCCTGCACTCTCTCCATCCAGGACCCCAGATCCCTGGTGTTCCTGTAATAGGCCTTGAGGGCAACCTTACCCGGCAATTCCTGCATCTCCGAGCCTATACTTCCCGAAAGTTCGCCAAGGGATACAAGATCTTCCTCGCTCTCTGAATTCCCTTCAATAGTAATGTACCACCAGAAACCTTCATTGGACGACATAGACGCCTACCCCCGGCAAGTTTGACTTGCAGATGAAATACGGGAGGCTATGACGCCTCCCGTCTAGTGGAAAGTCTACCACGGAAAAAGCATTTGCGGCATCAGCCGAAAAGATTCCGGATTTTTTCCATAAAGCCCGCAGGCTCTACTCCAACATCCATCTCCTGTGCCAGGGCTTCGGTCAGAAGGCGCTCCTTTTCGGATAGTTCGGTTGGAATGTCAACGTAAACATGGGCGAAAAGATCCCCTCTCCCAGAACCTCTCAGCCTCGGCATGCCTTTGTTCTTTATCCTGACAGCCTTCCCCACGGGGGTTCCAGGGGAAACTTCGAGGTTTTCTCCACCCTCGATACCCGGAATTTCCACAGAGCACCCCAGTACCATCTGGGGGTACTTCAGGTTGACTCTTGTATGGAGATCGTCCCGGTCGCGTTCAAAAAGCGGGTGCGGCTCAACCCTGATCGATATGAAAAGATCTCCTGGCGGGCCGCCGGAGGAGCCTTCCCTCCCCTCCCCGGCGATGCGGAGCCTGGTTCCCGTATCAACTCCGGGAGGGATCTTCACTTCGACGCGGTGATCGGACCTTACCTTACCGCTTCCCCCGCAGTTCTTGCATCTGCTTTCTATCCTCTTGCCAGAACCTCCGCACTGCGGGCACTGTCCAACGCTGACGAAGGTGCCAAAGGGAGTTCTCTGCTGTTTTTCCACCTGCCCTGAACCTCCGCAATGGGAACAGGTTTTTACTGAGGTACCCGGCTCCGCCCCGGATCCTCCGCAACGTCCGCAGGTATCCATTCGGGGTATGACAACTTCCCTGCCCAGGCCTCTGAAAGCGTCCTCGAGGGATATTTTTATACTCATTTCAAGATCATCGCCCCTTGAAGGGCCAGCTGGTCCTCTTCGTCCGCCTCCAAAAAAACTCCCGAAAAGATCCCCGAAAATATCCCCAAAGGGCTCGAATCCTCCACCAAAAGGGGATCCTCCCGGCGTATCCCCTATGGTCCCATACTGGTCGTAGGCGGCCCTTTTCTGGGGATCTCCAAGGATCTCATAAGCAAGGTTTATTGATTTGAACTTCGATTCCGCCTCGGAATCACCCGGGTTGGCATCAGGATGATGCTTTCGGACAAGTTTCCTGTAAGCCTTCTTGAGTTCCTCCTGTGTCGCGTTCCTTGATACACCCAGGATCGCGTAAAGGTCCCTTTCATCTCCTGCGGGCAAACCGTTTCACTCCTCAGACCTTTCCGTTGTCTTCGAACTCTGCGTCGACGGTCTCTTCGCCGCCGCTGCCTTCTGGTTCGGTACCATCGGAGGCATCCTCAGAGCCGGCCTGGGCGTAAAGCCGTGAAGACATCTCATGAAGGCTCTTCGTCAATTTCTCCGCCACCTGGCGGATACCCTCCGGGTTCTCTTCCCCGAGGGCCTTTTTGACATCTTCTATCTCTCCACTGATCCTGGTTTTCTCTTCTTCGGTCACTTTTTCACCAAGATCGGAGATCATCTTCTCCGTGCTGTAGATAAGAGAGTCCGCCTCGTTGCGCGCATCGACAAGTTCCTTTTTCTTCATGTCCGACTCCTGGTTCTCCTCGGCTTCTCTCGTCATCTTTTCGATCTCGTCCTCGGCAAGTCTTGAGGACTGGATCGTGACATGCTGTTCCCTCGATGTTCCCTTGTCCTTTGCGCTAACATTGAGAATGCCGTTTACGTCGATGTCGAAGGTAACCTCTATCTGGGGTATCCCCCTCGGTGCAGGTGGGATACCGTCAAGGAAGAACTTGCCCAGAGTTACATTGTCTCCCGCCATGGATCGTTCTCCCTGAAGAACGTGGATCTCGACCTGGGGCTGATTGTCGGAGGCCGTCGAGAATACCTGGCTCTTTGAGACCGGTATGGCTGTGTTTCTGTCAATTATCTTTGTAAAAACGCCCCCCAGGGTCTCGATCCCGAGCGAAAGGGGCGTGACATCCACCAGGATAATATCCTTGTGCTCACCTGTAAGTATGGCTCCCTGGATCGCGGCGCCGACGGCGACACACTCATCGGGATTGATCCCCTTCGTGGGTTCCTTGCCGAGTAGTTCCACTATCTTTTTCTGGACCATGGGCATTCTGGTGGCACCCCCGACAAGAAGGACCTTGCTTATCTCCTCGCGGGTCAGGCCCGAATCGTTCAGCGCCCTTTTGGTCGGCTGAACAACCCTGTCCAGAAGGGACCTGGTTATCTCTTCGAAACGGGCCCGCGTAAGGGTCATCTCGAAATGCTTCGGTCCACTGGCATCGGCAGTGATGAAAGGAAGGGATATGGATGTCTCCGACATTGTCGAAAGTTCTACCTTGGCCTTCTCGGCAGCTTCGCGAAGCCTCTGCAGGGCCATCTTGTCCTTCGAAAGGTCTATTCCATCACTCTTTTTGAACTCCGAAACCATGAGATCCATGATCTTCTGATCCCAGTCATCACCTCCAAGCAGATTATCGCCGGAGGTCGCGAGAACCTCGATAACCCCGTCCTCGATCCCGACATCCAGAACAGAAACATCGAAAGTTCCGCCTCCAAGGTCAAAAACAAGGATCTTGTTATCCCCGCCTTTATCAGTACCGTAGGCCAGGGCTGCAGCAGTAGGCTCGTTGATTATGCGAAGAACCTCCAGACCGGCAATGCGCCCCGCGTCCTTGGTGGCCTGCCTCTGGGCATCGGTAAAGTAGGCCGGAACAGTTATGACCGCCTGCCCGACCTTTTCGCCGAGGTATTCCTCCGCGTCCCTTTTGAGTTTCTGGAGGATCATCGCCGATATCTGCTGCGGGTTATGGGCTGTATTGTCGACTTCAACCTTGTGATCGGAACCCATGTGGCGCTTGATCGATGATATGGTCCTCTCAGGGTTTACTATGGCCTGACGTTTAGCCAGTTGACCGACAAGTCTCTCCTTCTCTTTAGTGAAAGCAACTACCGAAGGGGTTGTCCTTGCGCCTTCGGCGTTAGTTATCACCGTAACATGGTCGCCTTCCTTTACAGCGACACAGCTGTTCGTTGTTCCAAGATCGATCCCGATAACCTTACTCATTCAAACATCACCCCGTATGTCGTTTATTGTTCTGTACCACGCTGAATTGCTCTGGCAACCCTTACCCTTGCAGCCCTTAAAACTTTCCCGGCGATGGTATAACCGGGCTGTAATTCCTCTGTTATAACCCCATCGAGAGATTCGTCTTCGATCTCCTCTATCGCTACTGCCTCATGAAAAGCAGGGTCAAAAGGTTGTCCCCCCGTCTCTATCCTGGAAAGGCCCAGGGCCTCCAGAACCGAAAAGAACTGGTTCCTCACCATCTCCACGCCTTTGAAAAGAGAGTCGAAATCCCCCGATGGAGACGAAAGAGCTCTCTCAAGATTGTCAAGAACCGGTATCAGCGCTTCGGCGGCATCTTCAGAGGCAGATCTGGCGAGACGTTCCCTGTCCCGTTCCACCCGCTGGCGGAAATTGAAGAAATCCGCCCTCGTCCTGGCGGCAGCATCCTTGAGCTTTTCGTTCTCGTCAATGAGCTTTTCCGCCAACTCCCTGGAGGCCCTGAGCTCATCTACATTCTCTTCCCCATCCTGAAGGTCGTGCCCGACAACTTCCTCTATATCATCGCCCGCAGGCCCCAGGGCCTCCTCCTGTTCTTTTTCGGAAAACTTGCCATCTTCTGCCATTTTCATTGAAATGCCTCCCTATTCGACTTCTACATCCCCGGAAAGAGTATCCAGTATTCCCTCCAGAACCGATATGGATCTCTCGTAATCCATGCGCACGGGACCGATCAGCCCCACGACGGCCTTTCTTCCCCCGGTTTTGGCCGAGGCCATTACTATTGAGCAGTCCCGCATCTGGAACACGGGATTTTCATCACCTATGGTTATGCACAATCCCTGCTCGGCCGAGCAGTCGTTGACCAGTTTACTCATAGACTCACCCTCCTCCAGGAGGGCCATTATTGCCTGGAGGCGACCCAGATCGCTAAAATCGGGCATACCAAGGACATTGTGGGTCCCTCCAGTAAAAAACTGGAAGGTCTGGTCCATCATTATTCCGTCCATTTCAGAAATGGCAGACCTGCAATTCTCGGCGTACTTCTCGAGGGCATCCTCTACATAGGACTGGAGAACACCCCTAACGTCCTTCCAGGAACGACCTACGGCAACTACCGAAACCCTTCTGGAGAGTTCGTCAAGGGCTTCCTGTGTCATATCACATGGCAGAGTTACGGTCTTGTGGTGGATCAGACCACCCTTGAGCACAAGAAGGATCAGCAAGGTCCGGTGCCCCATCCGAACGAATTCAACCCTCTGAAGCACTGTTTCGCTTACAGGGCCTAGGGCAGCCACGCCGATATAACTGGTTATCTTTCCAAGGAGCCTGGTGGCATAGACCAAAGCCTCCTCGGCATCCTTTCTTCGGGCCCTCAGTTCCCGGACCCACAGGTCATCTTCCAGGGGAAAGGAGCGCTGCCGTCTGAGGATAGCGTCAACATAAACCCTGTAGGCCCTGGGTGTCGGTATTCGACCCGCGGAAGTATGTGGCTGGTAGAGGTATTCCATCTCTTCCAGATCTGCCATTTCATTCCTGATAGTGGCCGCGCTTCGGTCCCTCAGGTACTTCCTGGATATGGTCCGGGATCCTATGGGTTCTCCTGTCTTGATATATTCGTACACAACAGCAAGAACAACCTCAAGATGTCTTTCACTCAGCACTGTAAACATCTCCCTGGATGTCATTAGCACTCTCAATACTGGAGTGCTAACAGCTTTGGACCCGAAAGGTAGATTAGCAATCGCATCGCCTATTGTCAACACTGGTCAGATGAAAACCTCCCCAAATCATCCCCTCTTTAGCCTAAAATAGTCCCCGGTTTTCAGTATTCTGCGACTTTGGAGGGACCTCGTTTTGTCCAACGGGAAAAGAAGGACCACAATAGTACTTGTAAGACACGGAGAGTGCGAAGGTAACCGGGAGGGTCTTTTCAGGGGTAGAACCGATTTCCCTCTGAACGGATCGGGGTTGGAACAGGCGAGAGCTCTGGCAAAGGTTCTTTCGTCACAGGATATTTCCGTAGTGTATTCAAGCCCCCTTGCGAGGAGCATCGAGACGGCCCGCGCAATCGGCGAAGAATGCGGGGTACCCGTTGAGATCCGTCAGGGATTTAACAACATGGCCCTCGGCAAATGGGAAAACCGGAAAAAGAAAGAAATTGAGCAGGAATACCCCGAGGAGTGGAGGCTGTGGCTTTCTCACCCGGAGAGACTGCACATTTCGGGTGCAGAGACCCTCTCGGATGTCCAGCGCCGTGCTTTCGCGAACCTGGACAACCTGGTAAACATCCACGAGGGAGAAACCTTCACAATCGTTTCCCACAGGGCTGTCCTGAAGCCCCTTCTGGCAGCAGCACTCAACATCAGGGATCCATATTTCTGGAGGATCCATATCGATACCGCTTCCTTCTCGGTAATGACCTTCGAAAAAGAAAGAGGGTACTGTCTTGTTTCGCTCAACCAGACATCTCATCTCGAACACATTATCAGCGAGTGGGTCTGAGCCCCAGCGGCCGGATCTCATCCTTCAAACAGGAGAGCAGGATAATAATGACCGTATACCGCTTCCATCTCCAGAACGACCATGACCTGCGCAAGGCCCTCTCCCTTACAGGGGCCGATGTCCGCAGTATGCCCTATTTCGATCAGAAAAGAGAGATACTGGCCTTTCATCTTGCAGATATTGATTTCCGTGCCGCCAACGCCCTTAAGCAGGAAATGCTTTCCAGAGACGGTGACGCCATAGTCCACCGGGGGGCGATCGACGGATCTGTAGCCAGGTGCGATGTAATATTGATGGGAACCCGCAAAGTCTTCAGGAGCCTTCTCGAAAAACTTGGAGCCATGCCCTACTGGGGCCTGGATGTCGTCAGAGAAGAACTTGAAGCCGCCACCGGAGCTGCCAATATCAGGAAGTGGGAGATCCCGCTTCCGGGACGACCTCCCCTTGATCTGGGAGGCAGAACGGCCATAATGGGAATAATAAACGTCAACGACAGCTCCTTCTACAGCGGAAGCAGGGCATCCACCACGAAGGCATGCGCGGACATGGCCGAGAAAATGGACATGGAAGGAGCGGACATTATCGACCTGGGGGCCGAATCGACAAGACCCGGATCCACACCTCTATCGGGTCCCGAAGAACGAGACAGGCTGATACCGGCAATAAAAGCTGTGCGGGAAAGGGTTCCGGAGGCGTTGATCTCCGCCGACACTTACCGGGCGGACACGGCTTCCGAGGCTATCGAGGCGGGAGCAGACATTATAAACGACATTTCCGGGGGCATTTTCGACCCACTGATGTTCCCTCTCCTGGCCAGGACCGGGAACCCTGTCGTTATTATGCATGCCATGGAAGTCCCTGACGGAATGCATAAAAAATATGCCTACAGGGATCTGATCGGGGAAATAACGGCTTTTTTCTTCGATCGTATGAGGGCCGCCGCAGAAGCGGGGGTCTCGCCACAGAGCGTGATCCTGGACCCGGGGATCGGTTTTTCCAAGAATTCCAGCCAGAGCCTTGAGGTAATTGCACAGATCGATTCCTTTTCCACCCTCGGAAGACCGATTCTCGTCGGACACTCAAGGAAGAGTTCTATCGGAAGGGTACTGGAACTGGACAAACCTTCCGAGCGCCTTGAGGGAACCCTTGCCATTTCGGCCTTCTGCGCCATGAAGGAAGTCCCCCTTGTTAGGGTGCATGATGTGGGACAGAATCTGCGAGCCGTAAAAATGATAGAGGCACTGAAAGGGGGAAAGGCCTGATGCGGGCGGGATTATCTCTCGGCAGCAACCTCGGAGACAGGCTTTCCTGTTTGCGCCAGGCCTTGAACCTCCTTCGGGAAAAAGGGCTCAGGATACTGGCCTTGAGCGATGTCTACGAAACACCCCCATGGGGAGTGGTCGACCAGCCGGCTTTTCTCAACGCGTGCATCCTTGTCGAGTCCGATGATGAACCCGGGGAAATGTTGGAAAAACTCAAATCCATAGAAGACGAAATGGGGAGGATCGACAGGTTCAGGTGGGGACCCCGGGAGATAGATCTGGACATTCTGTTCATGGACGACATCGCGGTAAACGAAAAGGACCTCGTTATTCCTCACCAGGAGATGCACCGGAGGGCCTTTGTCCTGGTCCCCCTTATGCAGATAGCACCGGACTGGGTCCACCCCCTTCTCGGCAAAAGCGTGAAGGAACTGGCCGAACAGGTCGAACAGAAAAATATTGAGAAGATAACCAGTCTTTGATATACCCATCTCTTAAGGAGTGATAGCATTGATCTCTCGAATGAAAAAAACCGCGTCCGTTCTATCCGTCATGTTTGCGATCGCGGTCTTTTTTCCGGCTTCTTCCCATGCGCAATATCTCAAGATACTCTCGGTACCGGGCCATCCTGTCAACCTGGTTCTGGAGGTAAGCGAGGGAGTCATCACATCGGCCCTTTTAAGATCACCCGCAGGTATACAGAAGATCCTTCCGATCGAGGGATACGTCTATTCAGGCGAAAACGTCGTCGAACCATACGCCGATGGTGACTTTAGAAAGGATCTTTTGTGGTCCATAACACTGACAAGACCCGGAGATCGATCCAGAGGCATATACCTCTGGATCGGCGTGACCACAAACACCCCGAGAGCCTGGGTAATAATCAGCCCTCTGGGACAGACCTATTGGGATTCCATACCTGTCAAGGTATACGCGCCAAGGGGGATAGGGCTTTTCGTCTCTCCAAACCTCCCCGCATACAAGGATCTTCCACAGTTCGGGGGAAGCAGGACTCTGACTTTTGTCTACACAATAGCTCTCACAGGTGAAGGCCCCAACTTCCAGGTGATCCCGGAGGTCTACAGACAATTACACAAGATCACCGCAATGGTAAGGGACGCAGAGCAGATCCCCGAACGCAAGGAGGCCTATTCCCTCCTGCTTTCGGATTACGAATCGCTGTCAAGGGGAGGAAAGCCCTCAACGGAGGTCATCCAGAACTTCACATGGAAGAGAATTCTCAACCTCGACTGGAAGTGAGCGACGCCAAATAATTTGAGGCGGGGCTTTTTGCCCCGCCAGTTTTTTCCCCCGAAAAACCTACAGATCCAATGTTTTTTCGAGGGTACCGATCTTGTTGCATACCGCTTTTACGGATATCTTCGACCCCGGGCCGAACCTGCCGATCGTAACAACTATCTTCTCCCCGCCTTTATCCCATTGCTCCAGATAGACCAGATCCGCCACGGTGTTGCCATCGACCGAAACGGTTACGCTCTCGATAAAGTGTGTCGACACATCGCCGACAGGGTGAACGATACCTATCGAAAGAACTCCGTCATCCTTCGAATACTCGATCTCCATAGATGAAGGGGGGTGTCCGACAGCTGTCGTCGCGAGCAACAGAAGGATCCCTATTGCCGCTGCAGTCTTTTTAAACTCCATTATCCTTTCCTCCCTTGCTGTTTTTTCGCCTTCCGATCCGATCATGTCAGATCAATGAGGCCATATAATTTTTTATCCTTTCGGGGCCGTATTCCCTCATGAAAAGCGGCCTGTCGTCCTCCTCGTACACCGCCAGAGAATCTTCGAAAGTCTCTCGGTCCCCGTCCCGGAAAATTACCCCGAGAGGATAGGGCGCCTCCTCCATGGCCCTGTCGAGGGCTGCCTTCCTGTCACCCGGATCGTGTCCCGCCGGGATCTCGTAAGTGTTCTCCCTGTACCAGGCAAAGGTGTTTACGCGGTTGAAGGATACGCAGGGCTGGAAAATATCCACCAGAGAATACCCTCTGTGAAGTATCGCCTGTTTGATAATACTCACTGTCTGCTCCACATTCCCAGAAAAAGCCCTGGCCACAAAGGACGCGCCCTGGGCAACAGCGATCGCGACGGGATTGAAGGGCTCCGGAAAAACTCCGTCCACCTGTACAGGGGTTACAAAACCCCTGGGGCTTGTGGGGGAAGCCTGTCCCTTGGTCAGACCATAAACCCTGTTGTTGTGGACGAGGTTTGTGATATCCGGATTTCGACGGATCGTATGGATAAAGTGGTTTCCACCCTCGCCATACATATCCCCGTCCCCTCCGATCGCAAGGACCCTAAGGTCACGGTTCGCGGCCTTCATTCCAGTCGCGTTGGAGATAGACCGTCCATGCAGGCCGTTAAAGAAGTGCCCTCTCATAAAATGAGGCATCTTGGCCGCCTGTCCTATGCCAGAGAACAGGACCACCTTCTCGGGAGGAATATCAAGCTCGGAAAGGGCTTTTTTCAAAGCCTCCATTATCTGGAAGTCTCCGCACCCAGGACACCACTGGTTGTCGATCCCTTCCAGATCATATATTCTGTGATCCATCTCTAACCTCCCTGTCCCAGGCGTTCTTTCAGGCCTTGAGCTACCGTCTCGACAGACATCTGGAGACCGCTGTACCAGAGCACCTTTTCTTCGATCAAAAACCCTGTTTCCTTTCTGATGAGCCCGGCAAGTTGTCCCGTCGCGTTACCCTCCACAGCCACGACCCTTTCGGCACTCGCCAGAATGTCCGCCGTGTCTCTGTGGAGAGGGAAAACCTGTCCAAAATGGAGATGAGCGACCTTTCCACTATTTGTCTTTTCAAGGGCTTCCCTAACTATGTGACGAGTGGAACCCCAGGAAACCACAAGATCCCTGAAATCTTCAGGCCCCTCCAGGGTCGGTTTCTCGGCTTTTCCCAAGATACCCTTCATTTTTCGAAGCCGTTTCTCCACCATGCTTTTTCTCAGTTCAAAATCCTCCTGAGCATGACCCCATGCATCGTGTTCGTGGCTGTCTGTCCCGACCAGTTCCGTTCCAAAACCAGGAACGCTCCTCGGGGAGACTCCATCAGGAGTGTTTTCATATCTTCTGTAGCCCGGGACGGCCTCGACAAGATGCCTTTCAACTCTGAAGTCTTGAAGGTCAAATGGAGGGATATTGTAGAAAGAGTTCAGGAAATACTGGTCTGTCAGAACAAATACAGGGATCTGGAACTCTGCCGCCAGGTTGAAAGCTTCTCTCGTGTATCTGAATGCCTGCTCCAGGGTCCCCGGCGCAAAGACTATTCTGGGGATATCCCCGTGGCCGCAGTAAACGGCAAGGTTAAGGTCTCCCTGTTCGGTCCTTGTGGCCATACCCGTAGCCGGGCCGGGACGCTGACCTATATGGAGCACCACCGGGATCTCGGTTATTCCCGCCAGGCTTACTCCCTCGGACATCAGGGAAAGCCCACCGCCAGAAGTACTCACCATTGACCTGGCTCCCCCGTATGAAGCACCTGTGGCCATGTTTATCGCCGCGATCTCGTCCTCGACCTGCTCCACGGCAACACCAAATTTTCTGGCATGCCTGGCCATAAATGTCAGAACACCCGTAGCGGGGGACATGGGGTAGGAAGCGATAAAATCGCACCCTCCGGCAATAGCCCCGAGGGAAACCGCATCGGATCCGTTGAGCACCATCTCCTTCGCGCCAGCGGAAGGATTAGGGATCTCCACCACGATATCCCCCGAAGATTTTAATTCTGAAGCGATCTCAAGTCCTTTTTCCAGCGCGGAAAGGTTGTTTTTTACTATTTCGGCAGATTTTCCAGAGAACTTCTCCTCAATAATGGATCTGATTATATTCGTCGGCAGATCCAGCAGACCTGACAGAAGGCCTACGGCCACTACTCCGGTGTAGACCGCCCCGCCGGATTCCCTCCCTTTCTCCATAAGAGGGACGTTCATGAAAATACCGGGGGAATCCCCGAATTCGTCCTTCAGTTCCTCAATATCACCGAGAATAAGGGTCCCGGGCGATATTCTCTTCCGTATGTTGGGCCTTATACCCCCGTTGAGCGGAAGCAGAATATCTATCCTGTCCACAAGGGCATTCACCCTTTCTGACGAGACCCGCAACTCCGTAGAGTTGTTTCCACCTCTTACCCTGGACATATATTCCCTGCTCGCGAACAGATTCAGGCCAGACCTTCTCAGAGAATCCACAAGGATCTCCTCGACAGTCTGAACCCCCTGCCCCGCTGCACCACACAACACAATGGAAACATCGCTAAAGCCTTCATGCGGGAACTGCGGCATCAAACCACCCTCCTCCTGACAATACACAGAGTTAGCCCTATCGCTGTTAACTGATTTAAAGCACTGCCTGAGACTAACACGGATCAGCAATGTTTACAAGGAAATTTCAGCCCCTGAAGCAGCAGGGCAACAGCACTTGTCCTATCTCTCAAAAACCTCGTACCCGCCATCAGAAAGAGCCTTTATGACTTTTTCGTCGAGAGGGTCATCCGTAAAAATGACCTTGTTTTCGAGGGAAACATCAAACCCCTCGACTCCAAGTGAAACCAGAACCTCCGATATCCTCTTCACACAATGTCCGCAGGACATGGCGGGAACTCCATAGACCATCCTGTCTCCCATCAATGCTCCTCCTTCCTGATCCTCAGCGAGTTGAGAACAACCGATATCGAACTCATGGCCATCGCCCCTTCGGCTATGGCCGGATGAAGCAGCCCTCCCATTGCCACGGGTATAGCGACCAGGTTGTACAGAAATGCCCAGAAAAGGTTCTGCCTGATGACCCTGAATGTTTTACCCGATATCCTGATACACTCCACTGCCCTGGATATCCCTCCACTCATTACTACAACATCGGCACTGTCTATTGCCAGATCCATCCCTGAACCTATGGCCATACCGATATCGGCTCCCTTCAGCGCCGCCGCGTCATTTATCCCGTCCCCTATCATCAAAACCTTCGCGCCCTTCGACTGGTATCGTCTCACTATCTCCAGTTTTCCTTCCGGCATGACACCGGCATATATTTCTGAAATACCAGTCTTCGCCGCAACTGCCCTTGCGGTGACCTCATTGTCCCCGGTGAGCATTACCGGTGTGATCCCCATTCGCTTCATTTCTTCCACGGCCTTAACAGAATCCTCTCTCAGGGGATCCTCTATGACCAGAAAACCCGAGGGCTTTCCATCTCTGTTAACCTCAACCACCGTCGCACCTCTTTCAAGATATTCCATGTAGGCTTCGGGCAAGCGCGGTTTACCTATCTCATACACAGATCCCTCGACAAGGCCCCGGACACCCTTCCCGGCATTCTCAACAATATCCGATGGAACGGGCAGGGTCCCTTCAAAAGCGCCGCCTATCGCCCTGGCAAGAGGATGATCCGAGCGTCTCTCTATGGCCGCCACAGCCGCAAGAACTTCCCTGGAAAGGTCATGGAAAACGACTTTCGGATCCCCCTCCGTCAGAGTTCCCGTCTTGTCCATGATGACTGTCCCTATATTCCTGGTTGTCTGGATCGCTTCAGCGTTCCTTATCAGGAGCCCCCGCCTGGTAGCCATTCCGGTCCCGGCGACAAGTGCCATGGGCGTAGCCAGACCCAGGGCACAGGGGCATGCGATCACCATGGTTGCCACAAAGACGAAAACCCCGAAAGAGGCCGGACTATCGGTCTCGAGGATCCATGGAAACCAGTGTCTCAGGGTTTCGATTCCCGGATAGAGTTCCCTGAAAAACGCGAACCAGGTAAAACCCGAAATAAGGGCAAGAATTGTGACTACGGGGACGAAAACTCTGGTTACGGCATCGGCAAGAGCCTGAATGGGTATCCTCGAACCCTGGGCTTCCTGAACCAGTGATACCATCTTCGAAAGGAATGTGTCTTCTCCCGTTCTTGTAACAGATACGAACATTTCCCCCGTAAGGTTCATGGAACCCCCTGTTACGGAAGCCCCCTTTTCTTTCATTACGGGAACAGACTCCCCTGTTATCATGGATTCATCAACGGAGGATCTTCCGGACATCACATCCCCGTCCACAGGAATGAGACCTCCCGGGCTGACCCTTACAGTCATTCCGCTTTTTACTGCCTCTATCGGGATGGTCATCTCTTTGCCATTGACATCCACCCTGGCCTCCCTGGCCCTCAGTTTCAGCAGGTTCTTGATCTCCTTCGCCGCCCTGTCCCTGAGGGAGGATTCGATAAAGCGACCCAGGATGTGGAGAGCCACTATCATGGCTCCTATACTGCCAAAAGAGACCACGGGAACTCCTGTAACGTGCAACAGGGAAGTCAGCCAGGCTGCTATTGAACCTATGGAAATGAGGGTGTCCATGTTGGTGTGCAAATGGGTCAGAGCTATCCATGCGCCCCTTATGTTGTTCCTCCCGCTGCGAAAAACCACGAACCCGCCGGCTACCAGTTCCATCATCGGGAACCACTCCATGTGATATCCAGCCATGTGCATTATCATCAGCACTGCCAGCGGGACCGTTACAGCAAGAGCCTCCACAAGGTTCCTTCTCGAGTCGAGATATCTTTTTCTTTCAAGGGCCTCAGGCATCTCATCGGTCACCCCATATCCAACCTTCTCGACAGCTTTTTCGAGATCAAGTCGGTTTGTCTCCGGGGAATGGATAATGAAGGCCGTCTCGGTCGAAAGGTTCACCGCCGCGAAATCTACGCCTTCAACCTTCCTGAGTGCCCTTTCAACCGCATTAGAGCATGCCGCGCAGGTCATTCCGGTGATCCTGACCGCCGTTTTGATCCTTTTTTCCTGTGCAAGATCGTCTCTGTTCATAGGATCCTCCAGGTTCCAGGAATAATATTGAGCTTTTATACCCTTCATGGTATATTTACCACAAAGATGTAATGACTGTAAAGATTATAGGTTATCAGGAGGATAAAATGAACCCAAAAAAGGCCTTGGGAACAATTATAATTTTGCTCGCTCTACTGGGCCTCGCGAGGGCCGCTTACGACATCCACCGGGACATGGCCGTGAGGGAGGACTCGTTATCCATCAAGGCTCCTCAAGGTTCGGTGCCCAGGAGCGAGGTTGAATACACCATCTACTTCTTCGAGGGCAACACTCCGTGCCCTGTGTGCGAAAAGATACGTGCAATGACTCTGAACCTTAAAAGTTCCGGAAATCCTTCTATCTCCAGATTCTCGATGAAGGAGATAAACGTGGATGAGCCAGGCAACGAAATCTACATCCTCGACCTGGGTCTCTTCTCAACATCAGTGGTACTGGCGAAAGAGAGCGATGGACTCATATACCGCTGGAAGAATCTTGAGGCCGTATGGGATCTCTCTGGAGACGAAGAATCTTTCAGGAAATACCTGATCGAAGAATCTGATTCGTTTCTGGAAGGAGCGGATACTCGATGACCGGCATGACACTTCTCGCTGCACTCTGGCTTGGGATCCTGGCATCAGTGAGCCCCTGTCCCCTGGCTGCGAACATGGCGGCCTTTTCCTTCATCCAGAAAGACGTCGCGACATCGAACAGGATAATGCTGTCGGGAACTCTTTACTCGGCGGGGAGAATGGTGGCTTTCGCGGCGGCAGGCCTTCTTGTAATAACCGGAGTCATGGCTATACCGGAAGCTTCCATATTCATGCAGAAACACATGAACAGAATTATTGGACCCATACTTCTGATTGTCGGGGTTTTCGTTCTCGACCTCCTGGAGATACGCTCCGGCAATGGTATTACCAGAAACCTGACTTTGACGGGAATGTTCCGGGGATCAGGAGGGGCATTCCTTATGGGCATTCTGTTCGCCATGGCCATGTGCCCCGTATCGGCAGCCCTCTTCTTCGGCGGTCTCGTCCCACTGGCGGCAGAAGCCGGTTCAAAGGCCCTGCTCCCTGCCCTCTTTGGCCTTGGCAGTGCTCTCCCTGTAGTGATCCTCTCCTTCGTTTTTTCTCTTGGGACACAGGCCGTATCCAGAAGCATGGGCGCCGTATATTCAATCCAGAAAACGGTCCAGACCATCTCGGGTATTGTGCTTCTCCTTGTGGGAGTTTATTTCTCTCTAACATCTACCTTCGCCATCTTTTGAGCGAAATCTACTTCCACTTCCACTGAGTGCAAGTTATAATGATGTCACCGGGTAAACCGACAATGTTCACGATGAAGCGGGGAGGTGTTGGCAAGTGAGAAAATACAGGTGTCTCCATTGTGGCCATGAATTCGTAGTGGAGGACACGGCGCCGGGGCTCAAGTGCCCGATGTGTTACAATCGTTTCGTCGAACTGATCGAGGGCTCCCGCGTGAAGGGAAAATCATGGGGGAGCAAAAGCTTCAGTGTTCCCAAAATTGGTGGCTAGAGCAGGGAAGATATCGAACGTTACTTCCATAATATGAGGCTCGATAAAATGAAGCATGGGGGCGGCATCTGCCGCCCCCATGCTTTTATCTGGTTTTGTAACAGAAGATTATACTGATTACTCCTGAGGCTTTGGACCGTTGCCCGAAAGGGCCTTCTTGGCTTCCATGACCAGCATTACAGCCAGGACCACAAGAACAACAGAGATTCCCGATAGCAACAGGTTGTTGAGGTTCGTCTTGATCAGGAAGAAGAGCGCGGCCATGGTCGTGGCCAGCATGAAGAAGAAGGGATACATGGCAAACCTGTTGTCCTTCTTGAGACCGTTCTTGACCCAGACAGCCAGAGCAAGGAGAGTAAGAGCGGCCACGAGCTGGTTGGAGGCACCGAATACCGGCCAGATCAGCGCCCATGCAGCCTTGCCACCGGTCTTGTAGTAGAGGAGGAAGAGCGCGCCGAAGACGCTTATCGCCGTCGCGACGTATTTGTTCAACTTCATGCCTGTGAACTCCTGCAACTGGTACCTTGCAAGCCTGGTGGCCGTGTCAAGGGAGGTAAGCAGGAAGGAGTTCAGCGCCAGCAGACCGAGAGATGTTCCGACTTTGATATCGATGCCGATAAGACCGGCGAACTGACCGATACCATGACCGTAGGTGACCGTAGGACCACCCTCCATTATGCCACCGGCGATCATTACTGTTCCGATGGCTATAACAGCGACGAGGCCTTCAATGAGCATGGAGCCGTAACCTACGAGCTGGGCATCCTTCTCGCTCTTGAGCTGCTTGGAAGTTGTGCCGCTTCCGACCAGGGCGTGGAAACCGGAGATAGCTCCACATGCAACGATGACAAAGAGCATCGGCCAGAGGTAGTTGGTCCCTCCCGCGTAAAAACCCTTGAAAGCGGGAAGGTCTGTCGAAAATTTGCTCCCGAAGATCATACCGATCGCGCCAAGCAGGACCGAGAAGTAGAGCATGAAAGAAGCAAGATAGTCACGGGGCTGAAGCAGCAGCCAGACCGGGAGGACCGAGGCAAGGAAGACGTATGCTGTGAGTATTAGCCTCCATGTGTTCACATCGTAATTGAAAGATGTCTGGACCCATTCGGCGGAACTCCCGTAGAATACCGCCCCAATAACGATGGGAACCATCACAAGGGTGGTAACCCCGAGAGGAATACCTTTCTTGTAGATAAGAACTCCGAAAACGACTGCAAGGAAGATGTAGAGTGTTCCGGAGAAAGCCACTGCCGGGTCCGCGGCAAAGGTGTTTGCCGAGAGCTGGAGGAAAACGGCTACAACAAGGACAAGGGCCAGCCATGTGAAGGTAAGAAAGAGCATCTTGCCCCTTCGGCCTATCCACTTGTCGACCACCTCACCCACCGAAAGACCCTTGTGGCGCATGGAAGATACGAGAGCCCCCATGTCATGGACACCGCCAAAGAAAACGGAACCCACAAGGCACCAGATGTAGGTCGGCAGCCAGCCGAAGAGCGCAGCCGCTGTGATGGGACCAACGATCGGGCCAGCCCCGGCTATGGACGCGAAGTGGTGACCAAGAAGGACCGAAGGATGGGCTGGTACATAGTCGACACCATCAAAATAGATTTCCGATGGCGGTTTGTTGTCGTTACTGAGGCCGTACAACTTTGCCTGGAAGTTGCCGTAGGTAAAATATGCTCCCACAAAAAAGACAGACGCAAAAATAAAAAGCATTGCAAGCATTTCAGTTCACCTCCGAAAAAGTTTTTTTATAAAACCTGAAGGATCTCCCTTTTCTCCCTTCCCTCCGAACACCCCCCTTTTCCCGGGATCTATGATCCTTTCCTTTACAGGATTGATGCCTTCAAGTATCTGGTCAAGGACTACTCCTGCATTGTTGGCCAGTGTACAAAGATCCGCGAATTTGCGGTTGGGCAAGGGATCGCCGGGGCAATATCCCGAAACCTCCACCCATCCCTTGAAACCGAAGAAAAAACTTCTCTGGAGGAGTTTATCCAGGCCGATATCTCCAAGCACAAGAATCCGGTGAGACATCACATCTCTCACCGGTTGCCAGTTATCAAGAATATGCTTCCCCGCAGCCCCGGCATCGGGGGCCCTGAGGATATAATCGTCGGAGTAGTACCTTGCCACCTCTCCCATGAGGGAACTCTTCCTGAAAGTCACCCTTCGGGAAACGCCTCTGTATCCCAGACCGGACCATTCCTCGAAACCGTACTCGCTCCAGAAGATCTCAAGCATCCTGGGATCGTTAAGTATGTCCTTCAAAAATTCACCGTCCAATCTAAACGGATACATTATACGTTATACCTTCCTGATAATTCAATAGTATTGACTGTAACAATTTTAAAGGAGTGACACACGGGGGCAGTCTTTTTTCGGTTCAGTTTAGCACTATATCTCTTCTGTGGGACATTCGGACAGATAATGATCCTTTTCACAAAAATCCCGCTTTTTCGCATCTTCATTTCTCCCCGGGATTCTGTCCGGCTCCTCTTGCATTATCCCCTTCTGTCCGGATATAATGTCCCCTGTTCCAGGGGCGACTAGCTCAGCGGAAGAGCGCTTCCCTCACACGGAAGAAGTCACAGGTTCGAACCCTGTGTCGCCCACCA
>NPIE01002148.1_pt1 | contig 134725 bp, 130 predicted proteins | sample 8637661 | NCBI WGS metagenome assembly NPIE01 (sample SAMN07420842, study PRJNA396082) | bioreactor metagenome | isolation source: sample BA12 brine-fed electro-methanogenic bioreactor BA | place: Japan: Kochi | collected 2016-12-09
GTTGAAAGGCTGGGCGGCATCAGGGTGGGAGATAATGGCAAAGGTGCGACGTTTAGCAACCTCTGTAGCAATAGCATTAGACATGAATAGATCTTCTGAATAGACACAAGCTCAACGAAAATACTCCCTTGGGAGTATTAACAGCTTGCGGGGTTAAAAGTATTAATGATCGCTATTTTCGCTGATCTTCAGTCGATAAACAATGAATGGAGATAATTCTTAGTGCCAGAGACTTTAGCACTGCGACAATCTGCCTCAACCACAAACAAACCAATTTCCGTTATACTTCACTGTCCATGTGAGGGGGCTCTCGTGTCGGGGAATCATCAGCAGTTACTGCAACTAACTTATATTCGATTTGTGATACTGCTTGGCCAGTGCTGTGCCGTTGTATTTGCGCTCTTATATCTGCATATAGATCTAGACCCATGGGCTCTAGGCTCTGCTTTAGGTTTATTAGGATTACTCAACTTAATGACCTATGCCAGGTTGCACTCACCTTGGCCAGTCACACAACCGGAACTCTTTTCACAACTACTGGCCGACTCCATCGTTTATGGTTTTATCCTGTACCATTCTGGTGGTAGTACCAACCCTTTTATCTTCATGCTACTTATCCCATTAATTATTACCGTCATGACCCTCGATAGCCGTTATATTTGGATGATGGCCATCACCGTGACAGCCATTTATGGCTCGTTGCTGGTGTATTACATTCCCGTCATCAAAGATACTGGCCATCAACACTCGCTAAGCGCATTGTTTGATATTCATATGATTGGTATGTGGCTAAACTTTATCATGACAGTGATCGTCATTACTTACTTCATTGTTCGTATCAACCGCACTATCCAACACCAGCAGCAAAGACTGATTGAGGCACGGGAAGCAAAGGTACACAATCAACAAATTCTGGCCCTTGGTACCATGGCAGCCGGTACAGCTCATGAATTAGGCACCCCCTTAAGTACCATGCGCGTGATATTACATGAAATGGATCTGGACCCGTCACTTTCCGAAGAGCAAAAAGAGGATATTGCCATCTTGCAGAAGCAAGTAGAAATCTGCGCAGATAAATTACAAACGATGGCCCGATCCGTTGCCGAAGAACATAATAGCGAAAAAACATCCTTAGTAACCGAGTTCCTGAATGAAGTACTCGAACAATGGAAAATCACACGACCTGAGGTCACCTACCACTTAACCTTGCAAGATGATCTCCCTCCCGATCTTCGCAGCAACACAGCTTTACGCCAAGCGATTTTAAACCTACTAAATAATGCCGCAGATGCCTGCCCGAATAATATACACATTGACCTTAGCTGGGATGAAGTCGATATTTGGTTAATGATCAGAGATTACGGCCCGGGACTACCTATTGATAAAGCCAGCGAACTTGGCAAGCCTTTTATCACAACGAAGGGTAGAGGTTTAGGTATTGGGTTGTTCTTAACTTCAACCACACTGGCTAGGCATGATGGCGAGGTTAAACTCTATGCCGCCCAAGAACGAGGCACCATCACTGAAGTCCGGCTTTCTAGGAGATCTGTACATGGCTGAGGCAAAATCATTCTTAATCGTTGATGATGATGCTACCTTCACTCGCGTTTTATCCCGCGCTATGACCCGTCGCGGCTTTGACGTTAAGGTAGCACGCAGTTCAGAAAGTGCTATTGAGCTATTACAAGAGTGGCAACCTGATTACGCCTCACTAGACCTAAAGATGGAAGGTGCCTCAGGACTAACCGTTATCCCCGCCCTCACTGCTGTCAATCCAGATATCAAAATTGTTGTACTAACTGGCTATGCCAGCATCTCTACCGCCGTGGAAGCAATAAAATTAGGGGCAACGCAATACTTGCCCAAACCGGCTAACGCAGACGACATACTACAAGCGCTAGAACAAACCACCCCAGATGAAAGCATTGAAATAGCGCCTCAGCCTATGTCAGTCAATCGACTGGAATGGGAACATATACAGAAAGTATTGACTGAGCATGAAGGTAATATTTCCGCTACTGCTCGCGCTTTGGGTATGCACCGAAGAACCTTACAGAGAAAACTCTCCAAGCATCCTGTTAGGCAGTGATAGATAGTTCAGCTGAGATTATTGCTCATCTATATAGGCTTTTGCATCAAACGTACGAATCCAGTCTGGGTAAAAAACCATAATCCCCGTCATTAAAATGCCATTCATGAGGGCTTCTGGGAACATAATCAAAGGCAGATAACGCACATACTCATGCTCAATTTTATTCCAAGCGTAGACGCCATCAAACCACAGCAACGAACTCATAGATAGACCGGATATAGCAATAACAATAGCCGACCCAAGGAATGCACAAAGAAAAAGGTAGATAAAAAAGTTCTTGCCAAAAAGGCGCTCCACCCACTGATGAATAACATGGGAAAGCAACGCTGGAATGATCACTAAACATAGTCCGTTGGCTGAGAGACCATCCCAACTCTCTTTACCAATTAGCGTCATGGCCAGCAAAACCAAACTGCCCGACAGTATCGCTAAGTCCCAACCAAGGATCAGGGTCAGCGTCGTCATACCCAAAAAGTGAATGCTCAAGCCAGGAGAAATACCCGCTCGCATACTCCACATCAAAGCTAACAGTACAGTCGCCCCAAAAAAAAGATGCTGCAGTCCTTTATTACTAACAACTGTCCGCCACGGTGCTCGATAGAATGCATAGCCTAGCGCAAGTCCATAAATAACATGTAGCCACCATAACCAAAGCCCGGTTAACAAGCCTTCTGATATACTCATAGTGATTGGGAAGTCAGGTTGAGTTAGCGAATAGGCCCATTTTAACTTAAGCCCAGTGTAGCCGCACTGGATTTCCGATAGCGACTTATGACCTATACGCAGCGACTAACGTTATCGATTAACCTGATAACTGAGCAATAAAGCATCTTCCCTACCATTCTCAATCCAATAGTAGTCTTTACGCCGCCCATCAACAGTAAAGCCAAAGCGTGTATAAAGGTCGATTGCCCGCAGGTTGGACGCCCGAACTTCCAGTATCACACGCGCAATACTCTCTCTTTTTAGCTCAGCAATTAGGGCATTCAAAAGCTGTTGTGCCAACCCTCGCCCTTGCTGATCAGGCGAGACCGCTATTTGATACAATTCTGCTTCATCAAAAAGGGACTTAGCAAGTACAAAGCCTACCAACCCCTCCGAGGCAAATACCCCTAAGTTAGTGCTTCGCGCATCCGTTAGCTGTTGCTCCAATTGCGCACGCGACCACGTATCAGTAGGCAAGCTCAAAGCTTCTAAACTGAAAAGCGCATCCACATCAGATACAGCTAACCTGCGTAATTCAGACATCTAGCGCAAAACCTTTTGCAGATCAGCCCATACCTCTTTTTTACATTCGGGTATCTGCATCATCTGTGTAAAACTTAAGGTGGAGATAGCACTGATTTTGCTGCTATAGCTAAATACTACGCCCCGCAATTCATCAAGTGCTTCAGAGCGGTTCATAACCATCTGAGCGGATGCTTCACCTAAGAGTAGGATCAGATCAGGTTGGTGTTCTTGGAGCAACTTACTTATCTTATGACGAACCGCTTTAGAGGCTTCTTCGGGGCCTTGGTCCAACCCCTCACCCACTAACATCGGCCAGTTAAGCGTATAGGGTTCAAGCCTCAACTGGGCAGACAAGCCCATCGCTCGAAGCATATTACAACATAACGTTTGGTAAGCTTTGCGCCCAATGCTCCCCCGACTTTGAGGGGGCAAAGAATCGATAACGATAACCTTGTCAAATACCCAATAAACCAACTTAAATCGCGGCGGCTTAACTTTACCCTCTCGCTTTGCTAAATCCACAGCAGGAAGCGGCGCTGCACTCTCTCGGGATTCAGGGCGCGAAGCCCCATCCGTTTTAGCAGCACTACTGAGAGGCAGTTTCGGCTCATCAAGATGCAAATCTTTGGAAGAGACAGGAGCAGAGGTAAGCGGCTTTCTAGGCGTAACAACTGGAGACTCCCCCAGCGAATGAGGCTCATCAAAGTGATCTTCATCCCCCTCTAAAGCCGATAGATCACCATAAAGAAACTCAGCAACCCAATCAGCCGGAGCAGGAGCACCCGGCAGCGCAGTACGGGGCAACCAACTCGTTACCCCAAGGACCTCTAGATATTGATGCCTTAATTGCTCTTGCTTAAGCCGCTCTACATCCATGCCCATTAAACCTGCGGATGCGCCTTTTGAATATTCGCATCCATCAGATTAAGCGCATGAACATAAGCCTTCGCTGATGCGATGATAATATCCGTGTCCGCTCCAACACCATTAACAATACGACCCGCTTTCTCCAATCGAACAGTCACCTCACCCTGAGAATCAGTACCACTTGTAATCGCATTAACCGAATACAATTCAAGACTGGATTTGGAGTTAACGATCTTCTCGATCGCTTTAAGCGCTGCATCCACAGGCCCGCCACCTTCAGATTGCGCTTTATGCTCTTGGCCATCTACTACCAGAGACACCTGCGCCACGGGTACTTCCCCGGTTTGCGAAGTCACATTCAGAGAAGACAGCTTATATTTCTCATAAGCATCTGCCGCTTGCGCATCAGATACTAAAGCGATCAAATCTTCATCAAAAATTTCATGCTTTTTATCCGCCAACTCTTTAAAGCGAGCAAAAGCATTATTGAGTTCAAGATCCGATTTAAATGTTGTACCCAGCTCTACTAAACGTGAGCGGAAGGCATTACGCCCCGAATGCTTACCCATGACCATACGGTTGGTATTCCAGCCGACATCTTGAGCCGTCATAATTTCGTAGGTTTCACGATGCTTTAACACACCATCTTGGTGAATCCCTGACTCATGGGCAAAGGCATTAGCACCGACGATTGCTTTGTTAGGCTGTACAGGGAAGCCCGTTACACTAGAGACCAAACGCGATGCAGGTACGATCTGTGTAGTATCAATGCCGGTTTCCAGATTCAAACGATCTTTACGCGTGCGGATCGCCATCACAATCTCTTCAAGTGAAGCGTTACCGGCGCGCTCACCCAAACCGTTAATCGTACACTCAACCTGGCGTGCACCTGCAGTGACCGCAGCCAATGAGTTCGCCACTGCCAGGCCTAAATCATTGTGACAGTGCACGGAGAAGATCGCTTTATCTGCATTAGGGATACGCTGCAACAGCTGACCAATGGTATAGCCGAACTCTTCAGGGATAGCATAGCCCACGGTATCCGGAATATTAATAGTACGTGCGCCGGCATCGATCACTTTCTCGATGATACGACACATAAAGTCTAAGTCAGAGCGGCTGGCATCTTCTAAGGAGAACTCCACATCACTGATCAGATTATGCGCACGTTTCACCGCATAAACTGCCTGCTCTACAACCTGATCTGGCTCCATTTGGAGCTTATATTTCATATGAATAGGTGACGTGGCTATAAAGGTGTGGATACGCCCAGAAGCTGCGTTTTTAAGTGCTTCACCGGCACGGTCAATATCAGCATCCAGTGCACGAGATAATGAGCATACGGTACTTTCAGTGACAGCCTCCGCTATCGCTTTGACCGACTCAAAATCCCCCGGCGAGGCAATGGCAAAACCGGCCTCAATAACATCAACCCGCATCTTTTCAAGCTGTTTTGCAATCCGTAGCTTCTCATCCCGAGTCATAGAGGCACCGGGGCTTTGCTCCCCATCACGTAAAGTGGTATCGAAAATAATAACTTGATTATTCTTGCTCATGAGGATGGCTCCGACCTATATACACTGTGCAAATATCAGTAACTGCTATAAAAATGATTTTAACCTATTTGGTAACGGGGTAATTACCATAAAGACAGTCACTCAAGATGTCGCAAACGAATTTGATTTGATAATCGTTAAACTATAACGTGAAGCTTACACTTTGTAACCTATCTCACTTACCTTTGCATGAAGGTAATTTGCTTTGTTAGCGCAGGAACAAGCCCATGAGCCCAACGAATTTTGATGTATTTATCGACCGACGCGATACCGCCAGCCAAAAATGGGAACGCTATAGGGATACCGAGATTCTACCTATGTGGGTGGCCGATACCGATTTTATGGCCCCCCCGGGTGTTATTGATGCCCTACACAAGCGGGTCGACCACGGCGTGTTTGGCTATACAAATACACCCTCGAAATTAAATGATATTGTCATCAAGCGCATGGCTGAACTGTACCAGTGGAACATACAAAGAGATTGGTTGGTATGGTTACCCGGTTTGGTATGCGGCCTCAACCTCGCATGCAGGAGTGTTGGCGAAGAAGGGGACCGTGTGGTGTCACCCCAGCCAATTTATCCGCCTTTCGTCTCTGCACCACATCTATCTAAACGCCAAGTAACACAAGTACCTATGACGACCCAAACCGATGGGCATACACTGCTTGATCTAGCCAAGTTAGAAGCAGCCATCACCCCCGACACCCGTCTCTTACTGTTCTGCAACCCACATAACCCTGGCGGAACGGTTTATCGTGAAGAGGAGTTACAAGCGCTCGCTGATATTATCGTAAAGCACGACTTAGTTGTCTGCTCTGACGAGATACATTGCGATCTGATTCTGGAGCCGGGTTTAAGACATATCCCTCTTGCCAGTTTAAATGACACTATAGCCCAAAGAACAATAACACTGATGGCCCCCAGCAAAACTTACAACATCGCAGGACTGGGATGCTCTTTTGCTATCATCCCTAATGGCCAGCTACGCAAGCAGTTTGTTAACGTCCGCAAAGGTATCGTTCCAGACGTTAACCTATTTGGCTATACGGCCGCGATTGCTGCTTACGAAGCGGGGGATGAGTGGAATCAAAAGCAACTAGATTACCTACGCGGCAACCGAGATTATTTAGTTGAGGAGATCAATCGAATTCCAGGATTAAAGCTCGACCCTATTGAAGCCACCTATTTAGCGTGGATAGATGTATCAGCCGCAAAACTGGAAAACCCCGCTCGCTTCTTTGAGCAAGCGGGCGTAGGAATGTCCCCCGGTAGGGATTTTGGCAATGCTAATTTTATGCGCCTTAACTTTGGCTGCCCCAAACCTTTGTTGGAAGAAGCCGTAAAACGCATACGTAGCGCTTTGATTAACCACCTGCCAGCTTAAAACGCTTTGTTCATAAAGCGCTACAGGTCTAATTAAGCATGCCGGAAGGTAAAGGGAATTACCTCGGCAATATGCTGCGCATTGAGAGCCAACATCACCAGTCGATCAACACCTAAAGCAACACCTGCACAATCAGGCAAGCCCGCTTGCAACGCACTGACCAAACGCCTTTCCAATGGCCGCTGAGGCAATGCTAATGCTGAGCGTACCTGCTGATCAGCCTCCAAGCGTCTTGCCTGTTCTGCCGCATCGGTCAATTCATGGTAGCCGTTTGCTAACTCCATCCCCCCCACAAACAATTCAAATCGCGCAGCAACAGGTTGGCCCGTTTCAGATATTTTTAATCGCGCCAAGGCTGACTGACTAGCTGGATAGTTCGTAATAAAGATAGGCTCATCTTTTAAGGTAGGCTCTATAACATGAGACATCAGCAAATTGAGCCATGTATCTTTATCATCTTCATCCATCATGACATCAACATGCTGGCGCAAAGTACTAGCCAGCTCTGCTGCTGTCGCCGTCATAATATCAAGATTTAATTTTTCGATGAAAATCTCTCGGTAACTAGCTCGACGTATAGGACCTATCGTCAAAATAGAGCGCACTAGTTGCTCTACGTCATCCATCAATTGAATATCATCATAACCCAACCGATACCATTCCAGCATGGTGAACTCAGGGTTATGGTACCGCCCCTCCTCCCCATTACGAAACACCTTACCCATTTGGTAGATATCACCGCTACCCGCAGCCAAAAGCCGCTTCATAGCGTATTCAGGCGAAGTTTGCAGATAGCAGGTTTCAATATCCGCAGCAGGATGACCACGAAAACTAACCTCAAGAGAGTCGATAAAAGGATCACTAACGGCACAGTGGGATAAAACCGCAGCATCGACTTCCATCACCGCCTGATCATTAAAATAGCGGCGAATTTGCGCGAGAATTTCAGCCCTACGCCGTAGGTTATTCATCGTTGCCGTCGGCTGCCAACTTTCCATTCAATCTTACTCACTACTAAGAGACAAAAACGGCAGCCGAGGCTGCCGAATCACGAACCACTATCTAATACTAAGCGCGACTCACGTAGTCACCAGTACGGGTATCAATTTTCAGCACTTCGCCTTGTTCAATGAATAGAGGAACACGCACAACAGCGCCTGTACTCAACGTTGCTGGCTTAGAGCCACCCTGTGCTGTATCGCCTTTCAAACCCGGGTCCGTTTCTGTTACTTCCAGCTCAACGAAGTTAGGTGGCTGCACAGCAATTGGATTATCGTTCCATAGCGTGATCAAACACACTTCGTTTTCCTTGATCCACTTCGCGGAGTCACCCATCGCCTTGGCATCAACACCATACTGTTCAAACGTGACAGGCACCATGAAGTTATACATATCACCATCGAAGTATAAATACTCCATATCGCGATCAACCACATCTGCCCCTTCAACAGATTCGTTAGATTTAAAGGTACGTTCCCACACGCGACCAGTAAGTAAGTTCTTCATTTTCGCGCGGGTGAAGGCCTGACCTTTACCCGGCTTAACGAAATCAAGATCCTGAATGGAACATGGATCGCCGTCGATCATCACTTTCAGGCCATTTTTGAGCTGGTTAGCGGAATAACTTGCCATAGTTTTCTCTGATAAATAAGTGAATGCAAATGGGGCCGATCCCCGAAATTGACACGTATTCTACTTGAAAGGAGAATGCGAGCAAAATTAATCGACACGAGCCACCTATGAATTTGATCGCTTCCACCCCAGAAAACGATTGGCAGAGCCTGTTAAAAGGAGCGATATCCAGCGTTGACGACCTACTTAGCCAAGTAGAACTCTCCCCCGAACAGGTCGATTTAAGTTTGGAAGCCACACATACCTTTGCCCTGCGTGTGCCTCAACCTTATCTGTCACGTATTGAAAAAGGCAATCCATACGATCCGTTACTTTTGCAAGTACTACCACAAATGGCAGAGATGATTTCAGCCAATGGCTACTCCTCAGACCCTCTTGAAGAGATGGACAGCAAACCAGCACCCGGACTCATTCATAAATACAAGGGCCGCGTGTTACTCATCCTTAGCGGGGCTTGTGCTATTAACTGCCGCTACTGCTTTCGCCGACACTTCCCCTATGAAGATAACCAGTTAGGGAAAGCCCAATGGCAGCAAGCACTGGCCTATATTCAAGATGACACAAGCATCAGCGAAGTCATTTTCTCAGGAGGTGACCCCCTTGCCACAACCGATCAGCGGCTTGCACGCATGATCGCTGACTTGGAATCAATTCCTCATATTCAACGCCTAAGAATCCACACACGCTTACCTGTGGTTATCCCACAACGAGTTACCCAAACCTTATGCCAGATGCTGAAAGATAGCCGGCTTCATACGGTCATCGTCTTACACATCAACCATCCAAACGAAATAGATCGCCACGTTTCCGAAAGCTTACAAAAATTACGCACAGCAGGTATCACACTACTTAACCAAGCTGTCTTACTCCGAGGGATTAATGATCACACAGAAATTTTAAAAAAGCTCAGCGAAAAGCTGTTTGAGGATGGGGTACTGCCTTATTACCTGTTTCTTCTGGATCGTGTCATCGGCGCAGCGCATTTTGACATTGACGATACAAAAGCTAAACAACTGGTAAAAGAGCTGCAATCTTGCCTACCTGGGTATTTAATCCCTAGGCTCGCAAGAGAGATTCCAGGACATCCGTCCAAAACATTGATCAATCTTACGTAATCAGTTTACCTTAAGGTTTTTATGTTATAAACGGGAACCGGAAGCCTGAACTCCGGTCACATCTCCACATTTGATTAGTACGGAATTTCAACATGCGCATTCTAAAAATTACAGCTCTCATTGTTGCCGCGCTCTGGCTGGGGGCCTGCCGCCAAGAAAAAGTCGTTGAAACTCCACCGCCTGCCCCTGTCTACGTGCCTCCACCTTTAATCTCCTTAGAGCTGGCTCGCCCTGTACTTAAAAGCAAACGAGGCCCGGTGGGAGCCAATATTAACTTTATCAACATTTCGCCGAGCACATACCAGTACCTCCTGTTCCGTACAACCGCTTATGATAAGAACGGAAAAGTTATTAAACCCAGAAAAAGCCGAGATCACAGAGCCTACCTGCGTGTAGCTGGCCCGATTCCCCCTGGCACCTATAGCAGTGGACACAACTGGGAAAACACATGGAAAGGGACCAGCGTCCAGTGCATCGACATCGACCATGTTGAGATCGTCTTTGCCGATGGCAGTATCGAAGAGGCATTCGGAAGCCGTTTAACGAAGCTGAACACGGAGTCCTGCTTTAACTAAAGAACCTTACTTGGAAGGTGGCTGCATAACTGGAAAGGCAGTCACCGTCCCCTTGGCTTCTGTAATTTTAGCCACACCCTCTTTTTTCACTTCATCGATGCGAATAATGGCCTGCATTGGGATATAGCTTCGCTCTACCTCAGCAAACTGCTGCTTCAACTTTTCTTCGCTCGGATCAACCAACAGATCAGACTTGCTACCAAATACAAAACCTTCCAGTTGGATAAAACCCCACATATCACTCTGAAAAACGTGATTCACAAACACTTCGTAAACTTTGTCTTGGTTTACAAATATCACTCGATAAATACGCTCATCTTTGGCCATAGCGCTGATTACTCTCTAACCTGTTGAATTACCAAAACCTGCACGTTATATGGGGGCATTTACGCCATTTACAAGCACTTTAAGATGCTATTAATGGAGCAGCCCATCCAGTATAATGATCGGTCTTTTTGTGAACGATCCAACGTAAGGTGTGTAATGGCAAAAAAGCTGTTTATTAAAACTCATGGCTGTCAGATGAACGAGTACGATTCTTCCCGTATGGCGGATCTGCTAGGTGAAAGCCATGAACTGGAATTAACCGACAATCCGGATGATGCCGACGTATTGCTGTTAAACACCTGTTCCATTAGAGAGAAAGCACAAGAGAAAGTTTTTCATCAACTGGGACGTTGGCGCAAACTAAAAGAAAATAGACCGGACCTTGTGATTGGTGTCGGCGGCTGCGTAGCCAGCCAAGAGGGGGAGAATATTCTCACTCGAGCGCCTTATGTAGACATGATCTTCGGCCCACAAACCTTACATCGCCTGCCCGAAATGATTGACCTCACTCATCAGGGACAAAAAGGCGTGGTCGATATTAGCTTTCCTGAGATCGAAAAGTTTGACGCTTTGCCCGCCCCTAAAGTAGAAGGGGCGGAAGCTTTTGTATCCGTTATGGAAGGCTGCAGCAAATACTGTACATTCTGTGTTGTACCCTACACGCGTGGAGAAGAAGTTAGCCGTCCACTAGATGATGTCATTACCGAATGCGTCGAATTAGCCGAGCAGGGCGTTCGCGAAGTTAACTTACTGGGTCAGAACGTAAATGCCTACCAAGGTACTACCCATGATGGAGATACCGCTGATCTTGCAGAACTGATCCGCCATGTAGCAGCAATTGATGGCATTGATCGCATCCGGTTTACCACATCTCATCCAGTAGAATTCACAGAAAGCCTGATTGACGTCTACGCCGATGTACCAGAGCTGGTCAGCCATTTGCACCTACCGGTTCAATCAGGATCAGATCGCATTTTGATGGCGATGAAACGCGGTCACACGGTTTTAGAATACAAATCCAAAGTTCGTAAATTGTTAAAGATACGACCTGATCTATCGATGTCTTCTGACTTTATTATTGGTTTCCCTGGGGAAACTGACGCCGATTTCGAAGCTACAATGAACTTAATCCAAGAGATCGGTTTTGATAACTCGTTTAGCTTTATCTACAGTCGTCGCCCTGGGACACCGGCTGCCGACTTGCCCGATACAGTAACGGAAGAGACGAAAAAAGAGCGCCTTGCTATTCTTCAGAATCGCATTATTCAGCAAGCCATGCAGATCAGCCGTCGCATGGTTGACAGCACCCAACGCATTTTGGTGAATGGCTATTCTAAGAAAGATCCTGGCATGCTGTCAGGGCGCACGGAAAACAACCGCGTCGTCAACTTCCGTTGCGATAATCCAGACCTGATCGGCCATTTTGCGGATGTGCGTATTGTTGAAGCCTATGCCAACTCCCTTCTAGGGGAATTAATCAGCTCCGAACTCGATTAATCCGACACGACTGAGCAATAATATTTTATGACTTCTCAAGAAGCACCCAGCGTTAAATTCTTGTTAACGCCTTTTCATGCAGAGGCGCTTGCCAGCCTCTGCGGCCAACTTAACGAACATCTTAAGCTGATTGAATCCCGTCTGAGCGTGCAGATTCATAACCGCAGCAATGAGTTTCAAATAACTGGCGAAAATGACCTCGCTGAAGCCGTCGCCACCATGCTTCGTCAACTGTATCAAGAAGCGGTCAGCGGTACGGAAATCACTCTGGAACTGATTCATTTACACCTGCAACAATCAGGTGTTGAGCAACGTTTAGCTGTAGCCGGTCACGACAAGATCGATGTTACCGTCCGCACAAAGAAATCTCTGATCCGACCTCGTGGGCCCAACCAACAAAACTATGTTCGCTCCATCTGGAGCCACGACATTAATTTTGGCATTGGGCCTGCGGGGACGGGTAAAACCTATCTCGCCGTTGCTTGTGCGGTTGAAGCCCTAGAGCGGGAAGAGATTGAACGCATTTTGCTGGTGCGCCCTGCTGTAGAGGCGGGCGAAAAACTTGGTTTCTTACCAGGTGATCTGTCTCAAAAGGTCGATCCATACCTTCGCCCTCTTTATGATGCGTTGTATGAGATGCTCGGTTTTGAAAAGGTCACCAAACTGATTGAGCGCAATATTATTGAGATCGCTCCGCTGGCTTATATGCGTGGACGCACCCTCAATGGTGCATTTGTTATTCTGGACGAAAGCCAGAACACCACTCGAGAGCAGATGAAAATGTTCCTGACACGTATCGGCTTTGGATCTACCGCTGTCATAACCGGCGATGTTACTCAGGTGGATCTACCTAAAGGCACCTTCTCTGGCTTAAAACATGCCATTGAAGTGCTCGACGGCGTGAAAGGAATTGGCTTTACTCACTTCTCATCAAAAGATGTCGTGCGCCATCCATTGGTACAACATATCGTTGAGGCCTATGACCGCTACGAGAAGAAAAGAGAGTCAGCATCATGAAGATCAGCGTCGATGTACAACGGGAAACCTCTGCTATTGAGCTTCCTGATGACTCCGCCTTCGAGCAATGGGTCACCTCTGCTCTCAAAGGCCGCCAAGAACGTGGCGAAATATGCATCCGCCTTGTGGACGCTGATGAAAGCCAAGAACTGAATGCTGCCTATCGTGGTAAAGATTACCCAACCAATGTTCTTTCATTTCCTTTTGACGGCCCTGCTGGCATACCGACCGACCTGCTAGGCGATCTTGCCATCTGCGCAGAAGTTGTTGCTAAAGAAGCGAAGGAACAGAAAAAGCCCTTAATGCACCACTGGGCACATATGGTGATACATGGAACCTTGCATCTGATCGGTTTCGACCATATAAATGATGCAGAGGCAGAAGAGATGGAATCCTTGGAGACCGAACTTCTGGCGAGCTTGAATATACCTGATCCTTATCAACAAGGAGAATGAGGAACTGTTATGAGTGAAGATCGATCGGGACAACCCCGAAGTTGGTTAGGGCGTCTGGCCCAAGCATTTTCTGATGAACCCAAAACCCGTGACGAAGTGCTCGATGTACTACGGGATGCAGCTGAAGAAAGCGTATTGGATCATGAGGCTCTAAGCATCATCGAAGGGGCAATAAAAGTTGCCGATATGCAGGTGCGGGATATTATGATTCCTCGCTCGCAGATGGTCAGCGTCAGTGCTGAGCAAACACCCAAAGAGTTTCTACCCGTTATCATTTCCAGCGCCCACTCCCGCTTCCCTGTGATCGGAGACAACCCTGATGAGGTGATCGGCATCCTTCTTGCGAAAGACCTTCTGCCGCTGATTATCGAAGAGGGTCAGGAAAGCTTCGACATTTACAGTAAGCTTCGCAAAGCCACCTTTATCCCCGAAAGTAAGCGTCTGAATATTCTGCTTAAAGAGTTCCGCGTTAATCACAACCATATGGCGATCGTTATCGATGAGTATGGTGGAATTGCAGGTCTTGTCACCATTGAGGATGTACTGGAACAGATTGTGGGCGAAATCGAAGATGAGCACGATGTCGACGATGATGACGGCAATATCCGTCCGTTTGACGAAAATGCTTATATCGTTAAAGCCCTGACAGAAATTGAAGACTTTAACGAGTACTTTGACGCCAGTTTCTCGGAAGATGAGTTCGACACCATCGGCGGTATCGTGACTAAACGATTCGGACACCTGCCTCGCAAGGATGAAGAGGTCACTATCGACGGCTTTAGTTTCAAAGTTTTGTCATCTGACAACCGTAGAATTCGACTTCTACAGGTAACCCGAAAATCCTGAGCAACGGATGCAAATACACCCCTTAGCTTACCGTGCACTGCTTGCTGTTTTAGGCGGTGCACTGGTCACACTATCCCTAGCACCGATTCATTTCTGGCTACTGGTCTTTGTCAGCCCTGCACTTCTCTATTACACCCTAAAAGAGACAACAGCCAAGCAAGCAAGTATTCTTGGCTGGTGCTACGGTGCGGGTCTATATGGCAGTGGTGCCTCATGGGTCTTCGTCAGCATTCATACCTTTGGCGACACACCCTTTTTATTATCGGTACTGATGACTGCAGCGTTCGCTGCCGCACTGGCGCTGATATTTGCGTTACAAGCTTGGGCTTATCGTCGCTGGTTTAATCAACCTCGCCACACCGCCCTCGCATTTATCGGCCTCTGGGTTGTGTTTGAGTGGCTACGTAGCTGGGTGTTTACCGGCTTCCCATGGTTATATCTAGGTTACGCGCTCACTGAATCCCCTTTTAGAAGCTGGGCACCCATTGGCGGAGTCTGGCTGTTATCTTTGGGGATTCTCACTATTTCCATCGGTATGCTTGAGATCGTACACGCCAGAAGTAAAAGGGCACGCCTTAACTGGGCTATCCCTATCACTTTGTTTTGCCTAGCCCCTTTTCTAACCACCGAGTGGACAACAAAAGGAGAAGAATTAAAGGTAGATATCGTTCAGGCGAATATTCCACAACATCTTAAATGGGATCGCAGCTACTTACCTGAAATTCTCGGCACCTATACTCGCATGACGGAAACGCAAACTGACGCTCCCATTATCATCTGGCCAGAAACAGCGATATCCACCTACCTTTCTTCCGCTATGCCCTATCTCGTCACCCTCTTTGATCAACTAGAAAATGAAAACCGTATGTTGATCAGCGGATACCCTGCCATTGAGCTAGATGAAACTCACCCCGAAGGATTTCGCGTACATAACAGCCTCGGGATTATGACGAACGGCTTCGGCATCTACCACAAACAACGCTTGGTGCCTTTTGGGGAGTACGTACCCTTTGAACGTCAAATACGTGGGCTTATCAGCTTTTTTGACCTGCCGATGTCTGGTTTTAGTTTACCGGAGCACCCCCAGTCTCGATTGCTCGCTAAAGACACCCGTATTGCTGCGGCGATCTGTTATGAAATCGCCTATCCAGAGTTGGTAAGAAGCTTATCCGCGGATAGCGATTGGATTCTTACACTATCCAACGACACTTGGTTCAGCCACTCCCTTGCCCCGGCTCAACACTTACAAATCGCCCAAATGCGCGCCCTCGAAAATGGCCGCTGGGTGGTTCGTAGCACCAACAATGGACTGACTGCGTTAATTAACCCTCTAGGGGAGATCACAAACCAAGCACCAGCCTACCAAAAGGCGGTACTCAAGGGCGAGATTGAAGAACGAAGCGGCGTCACGCCTTATCAACAAACAGGCGTACTACCCGTTCTACTAATAAGTTTTGTATTGATGGGGATAGGCTTTAGAAAACGAGAAACCTAAAGCCTATTTATGTAGCGAAGGCCTATTTCACGGCAGCGACAAACGCAATCTCAACCAAATAGGATGGATCTGCTAGCTCAACCTTTAAGCAGGCTCGACTTGGCGCACATCCTGCTGGTAGCCAGTTTTTCCAAGCCTCATTCAAAACCTCTAAGTTGGCAAAGTCCGTCACATAAATCGTCACCGAAATGATGCGAGATTTATCACTATTTACACTCGCTAGAGACGCTTCAGCTTGAGCAAAAACCTGCTCTACCTGTCCTAGCATATCCGCACTTTCATCGTCAGCCACTTCAACAAAATGCGCCATTTTGTTAAATACTGTAACATCAGACCACTTTTCACTGGGGTTTATACGCTCTATATCCATCTTTTCGCTTAATCTTGCTCGTTAATTAAACTAGTTCGGTTATTCCATAAACAGGAAATTACTGATCAGCTCTTTACCACCTTCCGTTGCGAAGGATTCTGGGTGGAACTGAATACCTGTAATCGGGTACTCTCGGTGTTGTACCCCCATAACCTCAAATTCGCCACCTTGATGGATTTTACTGTAATCCTCAAACTCATCCTCGGCTAACGGCCCAACGACAGAGGTCAGTTGCAAACATTCAGGGAAGCTTTCAGCCTCTGCCATAAGAGAGTGGTAGCGCATGACTTCAAGCTGATCAGGAATATTCCTAAAAATACCCTGTCCATTATGGGTAATCGGGCTGACTTTTCCATGCATAGGCAAGTGTGCTTTCACTACATTGCCGCCGAATAGATGGACTATGCCCTGCATCCCAAGACAGACGCCTAACAGCGGCGTCGTTTTTCCCATCTCAAGTATTACTTGTGAACACACCCCAAAGTACTGCTCATCATCTGGTGAGCCTGGGCCCGGGGAGATAATAATACGATCTGGATTAGCCGTTTTTACTTCTTCCAACGTGACCTGATCATTTCGCTTAACGATGATCTCAAACGATTCAACACGGCCTCGGTTTTTCTCTGTTTCCAACACTTCACCGATAAACTGATAAAGGTTGTAAGTAAAGGAGTCGTAATTATCAATAATATAGACTTTCATATTTACGCTTCCCCTTTGATAAAACGATCCAACACTTTTTTAGTACCGGCAAACTTACGGCGAATCTCTTCATACTCATCTTCTGGATTAGAGTCATAAACATTACCACCACAGGTTTGCACATAAGCCTCTTCACCCTTGGCAAATACCGTACGAATAGGAATAGCAAAGGTGCAATCACCATTAAAAGAAAAATGACCAACCGCACCGCCATAAGGGCCACGGCCATCAGATTCCAAATCATCAATGATCTTCATCGCTTCAATTTTCGGCGCACCCGTTAAAGTGCCTGCGGGAAAATTACTCGCTAATGCAGAGAACATATCGTGCTCTTCGGAGATAATGCCCACAATTTCGCTGGATATATGCTGTACATGACTAAAGCGCTTAATATCCATCAAGCTGCGCACTTTCACTGTTCCAAAGCGCGCGACACGACCAATATCGTTACGATGCAGATCAACAATCATGTTATGCTCAGCAATCTCTTTTGGGTCGTTAAGCAGATTACGCGCTAATGTGCGATCTTCCTCCTCTGTTGCTCCACGCTTGGCTGTTCCTGCTAGCGGGAAGGTTTCCATCTCGCCTTGGCGCAGTCGGAACAGTAGCTCAGGGCTAGCCCCAATCAATTTTTGCTCACCAAACTTTACGTAATACATCTGTGGTGACGGGTTTACTTCCCGGAGCTGCTCATAGATATTGATAGTATCGCCCAGCAACTTAAAGCGCTTTTTAAAGCCTACTTCAGTCTGAAAGATTTTCCCGTTGATGATGTCTTGTTTAACCTTCATTACGGCTTCACGGTGCTCTTCTTGGGACATGGTCTCGCCCGTCGGAATGATCTCCAATGGGCCATTACCTTCGTAAGGGGCATCGATTAAAGCCTGCACCAGATCCATGCGACTATCCGTGTAATAGAAATAGATTACCTCACCGGTCATCTTATCGAGGATCAAACCATCTTTATAAAGGCCAAATTTAAACGCATCGAACATCTCGCTGCTTTGCAACTTCAGCGTAGGCTCGAAATAATTCATGCTGTCGTAGCCCAAGTAACCGGTTAACCCACCCGCATATTTACGCGAGATCACATCCTGAGGAATAAGCTCCCGCAGCAGGTAGTAGGGGTTCTCACTTGCGTATTGCTCGGTATGGCCTTCACGATCCTGAATAAAGAGGGTTTGCTCTTGAGCCCAGATAATTTTTTCTGGATCAAAGCCAATAATCGAATGCCGGGAGATAAAGCTTTCTTCCCCCAAAGATTCGAGCATGAAACACGTTTCATACTGCTTTTCTATTTTCTTAAAAAGCGCAAAGAAATCGCAATCTGCCGTGAGTGTTACATAATGCGGCTTTCTCGGAAGATCGATCAGATCAGGTTTGGGTAACATAATTCTCTCTAGTCCTATTCGCCTTTGAGGGCACGGGAGCCACGGGTTACGGTGGCTATTCCCACCCCCAATGTATCGGCTATCTGACGCTGAGGCACACCTTGCTCCAGCATCTTAAATATCTGTAACCGTTTGGTAACTTCTGTGAATTCCGTGGGGGTTAGCAAACTACGTAACACCTTCTCCATCTCATCTGGCTGCTTAACAGCTAGGAGATAGTCCACCAATTCTGCTATATGTTGTTTTTCTGCATTCATGTACTAGTATGCTAGTACATTTGAAAATTATGTCAATAGTGTGCCTAGCATTTCTTAATCTGCTAAAATTTTCACTTTATTTCACCTGATACAGGATCATCCATCCATGAGTCTCGCCGATAAAGTTCTGGCTGTTAATAATGACCTGCCTATCCGTACGGACCGCCCGGTTCATAGCGGAAAAGTTCGTTCAGTTTATTGGCTAACCGAAGCAGACAGCCGCCGCCTGATCAAAGAGAAAGGCTACGATGTCGCTGCGGATGCGCCATTGGCCATCATGGTGATCAGTGACCGCATTTCGGCGTTCGATTGCATTTGGCATGGTGAAGGCGGACTAAACGGTATACCGGGTAAAGGAGCCGCTTTGAATGCAATCTCCAATCATTGGTTTCGCTTATTCAAAGAGAACGGCTTAGCCGACAGCCATATTTTGGATATCCCTCATCCGTTTGTATGGATTGTACAAAAGGCGAAGCCCGTCATGGTTGAAGCGATTTGCCGCCAATATATTACCGGCTCTATGTGGCGTGCTTACAGTAAAGGAGAGCGGGAGTTCTGCGGTATTCAACTGCCTGAAGGTTTACAAAAAGACCAGAAGCTTCCGGAAATTCTCATTACTCCTTCAACTAAAGGTATTCTAAAAGGCATTCCGGGGGTACCGGAAGCGGATGACGTCAATATCACGCGCCAGCATTTAGAAGACAACTTCAGTGCCTTTAATCTAAGCAGCAAAGCTGACATTGATCTGTACGAAAAGCTACTGAAAGAAGGCTTTGGCGTGATTAGTGATGCCTTAGCCGAGCTTGATCAGATCTTTGTCGATACCAAGTTCGAATTTGGCTATGTTACCGATGCTGCCGGTAATGAAAAATTAATCTATATGGATGAAGTCGGCACACCCGACTCTTCACGCATATGGGATGGGGCCGCCTATCGAGACGGCAACATTATTGAGAACTCGAAAGAGGGATTCCGGCAATGGTTGCTCAACCACTTCCCAGATCCTGACATCCTGCTCAATAAAGATCGTATGCCAGAACGAGAATCGTTGGCTCGTGATAACGCTCTACCGGTCGAAGTGATGATGGATATCTCATCCACTTACGTCGGAATTGCCGAAAAAGTTACCGGTCAAAAGCTGGTGCTTTCTGACAATCCAAAGGCCGACATTATTGAAATTTTGCGCGATAAGTATGGGCTGATCGATTAAGCGATCAGCCCTGCTCTACGCCCTCAACAGCGGATTGGACAGCATGATAAGACAGCTCTCTTTTCTCTTAACACTCCTATGTCTGAGTTCAACGAGCTTTGGCGATGAAATCTATAAGTGGCGAGATGACGAAGGAAAGTTACACTTTTCTTCCACGCCCCGAGTACTCGGCCCACAGGTTGAGGAAGTAGATATTAAGCCCATGCCGGCTGATCGCTCTAACGCGTATCGTCAAAGATATCTGTTACAACAACAGAAATACGAACTTCAAGCTAAAGAGAGAGATAAAGAGCGCACACTTAACAAACAAAAAGCAATGTTGCTTCAGGAAGAGCGCGAAAAAGAGATGGCAAAAGCACAGGCAATTCGCGATCAAAAGATGTGTGAAAAATACAAAGAGCGCTACAAACGTTACCGAGACCAAGGCGTTATGGGCTACAACATAGCCACTGGCGAGAAAAAAATTATGCATGGCGATTCGGCCCGTCGTGTTATACAAAACACAAAAGAAACCATGGAGCTATTCTGCCAGTGAGTACTCACCAACAAAATAACCCACTACACGGCCTAACACTAGAGCGCATTGTGACAGAACTGGAAGCCCGCTACGGCTGGGATGAGTTAGGCGCACTCATAAACATACGCTGCTTCACAAGTGACCCAAGCGTCAAATCCAGCCTGAAATTTCTACGCAAAACCCCATGGGCACGAGAAAAAGTTGAGCAGCTCTACATTAAAACATTCAGGTAAGCTGCCCCTTGTTATTTAGCCACTCCAAGGGTGAGATATACGCTTAAACAAAGTCGCGCCACACGATTCACAAGCTTTTAATATATCAGTTTGCAACAAGCGCTGATGCTGGACACAAGCCTGGCACTGAAAGGTTCCCGCTGCGGCAACCTCCCCAGCAACATACTCATCTTCCTCATTCGCCAATTGCTCGCGAAGCCTCTCTTGATCTATACGAGTTTGGTCCGCTAACGCCAGTAACTTATCCATTACGGTTTTTTCAAGAATATTTAGATCAAAATTCAACCAAGCTGCAATACCTTCACCGGTCTCATGAGCATAATACCCAAGCTGCTTTAGATCTCGTTTGAGGTAAGCCGTCAGTAGATCCATCTCATCACGAGTCATCTCCTCTGCCGCCAGCTCTAACTCTACCGCTTCTTCAATCTTCTCTTGCAGGTAATCCCAAGAGTTTAACTCCGCTTTTTCCAAGCTCTCCTGCAAACGATCTAATACTCGGTTATACAAACTGGGAGCATTAGATACCTGCTCATCCAACTTTTTCGACTCTTTATCCATGGTGTCCTCCAATACAGCATATTTGACGGGCTATTCTGCTGTTGATAACAAGGCTTATATTGTATGCTATACAGCATAACCCGAACTTACATTAGACAACATAACCGGCATCAAGAGTTGCCGGTTTTTATTGCCAGAGACTGCGACTCGATACTACGATGAACGAACAATATCAGCCCCAAGAGATCGAAACCCAGGTTCAGCAACACTGGGAAAATAATGACAGCTTTCAATGCACCGAAGATGCCAGTAAAGAGAAATTTTACTGCCTGTCCATGTTTCCTTACCCCAGTGGTCGACTCCATATGGGACATGTTCGTAATTACACCATCGGCGATGTAATTTCTCGCTATCAGCGCGCACAGGGTAAAAACGTTCTGCAACCAATGGGGTGGGATGCGTTTGGCCTACCGGCAGAAAATGCAGCAATGAACAATAATGTTCCGCCTGCTAAGTGGACCTATGAAAACGTCAAGTATATGCGTAACCAGCTTCAGCAAATGGGCTTTGGTTACGACTGGAATCGCGAGCTGGCCACATGCCACCCTGAATACTATCGCTGGGAGCAGTGGTTCTTTACTCGCTTGATGGAAAAAGGGCTAGTTTACAAGAAAGAAGCCGAAGTAAATTGGGACCCGGTTGATCAGACTGTACTTGCAAACGAACAGGTTATCGACGGTCGCGGATGGCGCTCTGGTGCGCTGGTTGAGCGTAAGAAAATCCCTCAGTGGTTCCTGAAAATCACGGACTATGCCGACCAACTTTTGGATGATCTGGACAAATTAGAAGAGTGGCCAGAGCAAGTTCGTACTCAGCAACGTAACTGGATTGGGCGTTCCCAAGGTGTAGAACTTAAATTCCATGTAGAAGACGGTTCTGATCTGGAAGTTTTCACCACCCGTCCAGATACTTTAATGGGCGTAACCTATGTAGCCGTAGCTGCACAGCACCCCTTAGCGCTCAAAGCAGCAGAATCAAACCCTGAACTGGCTCGGTTCATTGACGAATGTAAGAACGTTAAAGTTGCCGAAGCTGACATGGCTACCATGGAAAAGCGTGGCATGTCTTTGGGTATTAAAGCGAAACACCCACTGACAGGAGAAGAAGTTCCCGTTTGGACCGCCAACTTTGTCTTAATGGATTACGGCTCTGGTGCCGTTATGGCCGTACCTGGACATGATCAGCGCGACTGGGAGTTTGCTACTAAATACGACTTGCCTATTAAACAGGTAATCGAATCCACCGATCCTAATATCACCGTTGATATCACTAAAGAAGCCTTCACCGACAAAGGTGTACTAGTCAACTCTGGTGACTTCGACGATCTTGAGTTTGATGTCGCTTTTAAAGCGATTGCCTCCGAGTTGGAGCGTTTGCGTAAAGGCCATGTAACCATCAACTATCGCCTGCGCGACTGGGGCGTCTCTCGCCAGCGTTACTGGGGCACACCGATTCCTGTTATCAATTGCAAGAGCTGTGGCTCTGTACCGGTTCCTGAAGACCAGCTGCCTGTTGTTCTTCCTGAAAATGTCGAATTTGATGGCAGCGGCTCACCGATCAAGAAAATGGAAAGCTTTATCAACACCACTTGTCCTAAGTGTGGTGGTGCGGCTGAGCGAGAAACGGATACTTTCGATACTTTTATGGAATCAAGTTGGTACTACGCACGCTACGCAAGCCGCCATACTGAAAACGCCATGCTTGACCCTGAAAAAGCCAACTACTGGTTACCAGTCGATCAGTATATCGGCGGCATTGAGCACGCCATTCTGCATTTGTTGTACTCTCGCTTCTTCCATAAGTTGATGCGTGACGAAGGGCTGGTTAACTCCGATGAGCCTTTCACGCGTCTGCTTTGCCAGGGCATGGTACTGGCAAGCACTTACTATCGTGAAGACGATAAAGGTGGAAAGGTCTGGATTTCGCCAACGGATGTCATTACTGAAACCGACGAAAAAGGGCGTATCACCAGCGCAGTTCATAAAGATGATGGTCTTCCGGTTGAGCAGGCAGGCGTTACCAAAATGTCGAAGTCCAAAAACAATGGCATCGACCCTCAGGTAATGATCGACAAATACGGCGCAGACACAGTCCGTTTATTTATGATGTTTGCCGCACCGCCAGAACAATCTTTAGAATGGTCAGACTCTGGTGTTGAGGGCGCTAATCGCTTCCTCCGCCGCTTGTGGAAGCAAGTGTTTGATCACCTTGCAGGCGGCCAAGCAGTCTCTGCTCTGGACACATCCAACCTCACAGAGCCGCAGAAAGAGTTACGCCGCAAAGTGCATGAAACCATCAGCAAAGTAACTGATGATATCGAGCGTCGCCAAACTTTTAACACGGCAATTGCTGCCGTCATGGAGCTACTCAATAGCATCAGCAAATTTATTGATGTTAGCGAGCAAGGACGTGCCGTTATGCGCGAAGCATTAGAAGCGGCTATCCAGCTACTTTCTCCTATCGTGCCACACATCACCCACCATCTCTGGACTGAGCTGGGGCATACTCAGGATCTGCTCACCACGCCCTGGCCTGTATGCGACGAATCAGCATTGGTTCGCTCATCCATAGAAATGGTTGTACAAGTCAATGGTAAAGTACGTGCAAAAATCGAAGTTGCTGCTGATGCAGATCAAGATGTTATCTTGCACACAGCATTAGCTAACGACAATGTTCAGAAATTCATGGCGGATAAAGCGATTCGCAAAAAGATTGTTGTTCCGTGCAAATTGGTCAATATTGTTGTCGGTTAAACGCATAGGGAGCTTTGAATACGGATGAAAAACTATCGTTTCTTCAGTACCTTTTTGTCTCTGTCGCTGATTACTTTACTGCTGTCAGGCTGCGGTTTTAAGCTACGTGGCGATGTTGAAGCACTAGCAGGCGCTAAGGAGGTCACACTGGTATTGAAGAAGACCACTCCGATTCAATTGCAACAATCGCTTGAGCGGGCGTTTAAACAGCAAAATATTGCTTTGCTAGAGAATGCCCCTTATCGACTTGTAATCGAAGAGATACAGGAAAACAGACGATCAATTACCCTTGATAGAAAAGGTAATGTCGATGAGTATGAGCTTCTACTATTGATCGCATTCTCGGTGCGAGATAATAACGACAAACTGATTTCCTCACCGTTAGTCGTACGCACTGAACGTATCTACGATTACAATGCTGATGCGGCCACCGCTAGCTTCTTACTGGAGCAAGAGATTCGCGAGGAGATGTGGGATACATTAACAACCCGCATCGTTAAGCAGTTTTCGGCTCTTACTCGAGAAAAATGAAGCTCACTCCTGAGCAACTACACGGGCACCTGCAACAAGCGCCGCTGCCCGTTTATCTCATCTCTGGAGATGAACCCCTGATTCTTGAGGAATGCTGCGACCTCTTACGCGCGTCAATGCGCGACAAAGGCTTCCAAGAAAGAGAAGTTCTTCATGTCGAAGGCCACTTTAAGTGGGAATACCTTCTTGAATGCGCCAATGCTCTTTCGCTATTCGCCGAACAGAAACTGATCGAACTACGCCTAGGTAGTCATAAGCTCAATAAAGCGGCCAGCGAAATTCTTCAAGAGTATATCCGCCACGCCCCCCCTGAAAATGTTTTACTAATTATTGCAGATAAACTCGATAGTACTTCGAAAAAATCTGCTTGGCATAAAGCGATTGAAAAATCAGGTGCTTTTATCGAGGTATGGCCTGTTGACATTCAACAATTACCTGGCTGGATTCGTCACAGAGCCTCTGGCTTAAACCTACAACTGGATGATTCTGCGGTCCAACTTCTGTGTGATCGGGTAGAAGGCAACTTACTGGCCGCTAAGCAAGAACTGGATAAACTTCAGCTGCTTTATCCTAGCGGCACATTAACGGCCGAGCAGATCGTTGAAGCCGTGTCAGACAATTCTCGCTACGATGTTTATGGATTAATGGATGCCGTGGCTTTAGGGCAAAGTGAGCGCTGTATCAAAATTCTAAATGTTTTGAAACAGGAAGGAACAGAGCCTCCCATTGTTCTCTGGGCATTAACGCGAGAGATTCGTACCCTATATGCGATCAGCAACGGACTGCAGCGGGGGCTGACCTATGAGACTATTTGTCAGAAAGAGCGTATTTGGGGAAAAAGGAAACCTCTATTAAAAAGATGTGCTGACAGATTGAACACCGCTACCCTAGAACACCTTATTAGACAAAGTCAGTTTCTGGATCGAACGATTAAAGGGATGGGCGATGCCTCCCCATGGCTTTTGCTATCCGATATCGCCCTAACACTTTCCGGCACCCCCCTCAGACTACCGGCGGATTATTAATTCCCATATGAGCAAAGGTAATCTAGACTGCTATAAAAACAGCGGACTAGCTTATGTTGATGAGTCTTTTGAAATTCAGCTCTGCAGCTACACTGATTTCCATCTTGGCCGGTTGTGGTGCAGACGACCCTACCAGAATGAAAAAAGGCGACGAGCTTTACAGCTATTACTGCAAAGACTGCCATCTGAAGAGTGGAATAGGGGCGTTTTATGAGAACCTCCCCAAAGAGCGTAAAAAAATGCAAGATTACGAGATTATTCTGATGATTAAGCATGGCTATAGCCCAGGACATCAGATGCCAATTTTTACACAACTCTCAGATGAGCAAGCCGACGCCCTTGCCAGATATGTAGTAGAAATACAGAAGTACTAATAGCTACAGCCTATTCCGCCAACGTATGTACAACAGCTGTAGACAGCTTAATATTGTCATGCAGAGGGCAACGATCACAAACTTCATCCAAAAACGCCTGCTTTTCAATACTGGACATATCATTGGCTTCAATCTCGGCGGTTACGCGCATAATCTGAAACCCCGAGCGATTTTCTGTTTCTTTACCCAAAAGTCCAGCTGGGTCATAATCACCCTCAACCGAAACCGCAAAACGCTTAAGGTCAATTTTCTTCTGCATCGCAGCAATACGGCCAATGGTGGCAATACACCCAGCCAATGAGAACAAGAAATACTCTAAGGGCGTTGGACCCGCATCCTGCCCGCCGCCACCTGCAGGTTGGTCGATAACTACTTTATGCCCACGAATATCAGCACTCACCTGAAAGCAGTCGTTCATTTCAGCTTCTATGCGAACAGTTTTGGTAACAGACATACACACCCCATATAAGTAATAACTAATATAATTATATCAAGTTATTACAATATAAGAAGCATACAGTTGTAAAAAGTAAGGGAAATCCCAAGCACCACCCAGATCACAGGGTACTTGGGATGATCAGAGGAACTACTTGACGCTTTCGCCCTTCGCCTGAAGGTCTGCATGATAAGAGGAGCGTACCAGTGGTCCACTGGCAACATGAGAGAATCCTAACGCTTTGGCAATGCGGGCAAATTCATCAAACTCAGCCGGGGTTACAAAGCGGTCAACAGGCAAATGATTGCGACTTGGCTGCAGATATTGGCCAATCGTGATCATGTCGACATTGTGCTCCCTTAAGTCTTTCATTACTTGGACAATTTCATCATTGGTTTCACCGACACCCACCATAAGACCGGACTTAGTACGAATGGTAGGTTGGCGCTCTTTAAAGCCTTTTAGCAAGTCCAGTGACCACTGATAGTCGGCACCTGGGCGAACTTTCTTATATAACCGCGGGACTGTTTCCAAGTTATGATTAAATACATCTGGAGGGGTTGCAGTGAGAATTTCAAGTGCAATTTCCATACGGCCACGAAAATCAGGTACTAGCGTTTCAATCTGAATTGTCGAGGAGCGCTGTCGTGTCTCAGAGATACAGTTAGCTATATGTTGAGCTCCACCATCACGCAGATCATCTCTATCTACTGATGTAATTACCACATAACGCAACCCCATATCCGTGATGGCTTCAGCCAGCTCCCGAGGTTCATTCTCAGCTAATGCGTTCGGGCGTCCATGAGCCACATCGCAAAATGGGCAACGGCGAGTACAGATATCACCCATTACCATAAAGGTTGCAGTACCATGGCTGAAACATTCACCTAAATTTGGACAACTTGCCTCTTCGCACACAGACGCTAATTTATGATGGCGTAGTTTATCCTTGATACGCTGAACCTCTTTACTTGAGCCCATACGCACACGCAACCACTCCGGTTTACGCGGCATCGCATCTTTTTCTGTCGGTATAACTTTTACAGGGATACGTGCAACCTTCTCAGCACCACGTAATTTAACACCCTGCTCAACCTTGGTTGAGGTTGCCGCTTTATCGGAACTGTTCGCCATTTTTTATTTGTCCAAGCAGGTTTTATAGGAGACTAAAGTATACCCTATTTCTTTAGTCAAGTAATCGACCAACCTTGTTGTCGCAACGCCAGGTTTAGCGAAAGGTACTAATGAGCATAACTGAGTCATCGCCATGCCTGCATAACCGCAAGGATTAATGCGCAAGAATGGCTCTAAATCCATATTCAGATTCAATGCAAGTCCATGAAAAGTACAACCTCGGCGTACACGTAAACCCAAGGAAGCAATTTTAGCCTCGTTCACATAAACCCCCGGAGCATCAGGCTTTGCATAAGCATCAACCCCAAAGCTAAGAAGCGTAGCAATAACACCCTCTTCCATCAGCGATACAACATCACGAACGCCAAGCTTATTTCTTCTTAAATCCAGCAGCAGATAGATAATTAGCTGACCAGGTCCATGGTAGGTTACCTGTCCACCGCGATCCACTTGTACTACAGGGATATCACCGGGATACAGCAGATGTTCTTGTTTTCCGGCCTGACCTTGGGTAAAAACAGGTTCATGCTCCAACACCCAGATCTCATCGGGTGTATCATCCGACCTTTGATCAGTGAATGCCTGCATAGACTGCCAAATCGGCTGATAGGGCTGCAAACCTAGCTGCCTAATAATCAGTTGCTTATCCATCAGAGAACAAGGTGAACACGATCTGATGCGATCAGTTCTTCATGTAGAGATTTTAACTGCTCTTCTCCAGTAGCCGTGATAAACATCCTGACTGACTGATAAGTACCTTTGCTGCTATCTTGCAAAGTGATACGACTCACATCTAAATCTGGCGCATGAACACGCACAATTTCTATGACAAAGTCACGGAAATCATCTGCATTCTTACCCACAACCTTAATGGGATAATCTGGACATGGAAATTCTATTTTCGGTGGTTGTATTTCACTCATCATTCACTCCCCCGTTATCAATTGATGTTGATAGCGAGTAAATAATTCAAACATACGCTTCCATAAAGCGCCTTTTAAGCCATTCCCGATTTGATACCCATCTACCTGTAGAACAGGAACAACACCACGTGTCGAACTGGAAATCCAAACCTCATCCGCAGCAATGAGCCGCTCATAAGTAATATCTGTCTCTTGACGGGGAATACCGTGCCAATCAGATAAAGATAAGATCAACTCTCTGGTTGTGCCACTCAATATACCTGACCCCTGCGGCGGGGTATAAATCACCCCCTGTTCCACAATAAAAAAATTGCAGCTCGCACCCTCTGACAGCATCCCATCACGCACTAACAAAGCCTCTTGTGCACCAGACTCTTTAGCTTGCTGTAAAACCAGTATATTCGGCAATAAATTAGTGGCTTTAATATCACAACGATGCCAGCGTAAATCCGCTGTCACTATCACGTTGATTCCATCGACCTGATCTACCCCTTCGTGATAGATATCACGAATAGGTTGGCAGCAAGCAAATATCGTGGGTTGCAATCCTTGCTCTATAGCATGCGTTCGCCTGCCTGCACTCCCCCTGGTCACCTGTAAATAGACGGATAAGCTACCACCGCCATTTCGCCTTACCAGCTCTGATAGCATAGCTTGCCAATCAAACTCCAGTTCGATTCGTAACGCCTGAAGGCTATATTGCAAACGCTTAAGGTGCTCATCTAAACGGAATCCTACTTCCTGGTAAAAGGGGATCACTTCATAGACACTATCTCCAAATAGAAAACCTCGATCAAATACCGATACTGTCGCTTGATCTGCAGCAATGAAGTTACCATTTAAGAAGACTATATCCATGTGTACCCTATAAACAGAAATGCCCACATAAGTTTATGTGGGCATCCTTGCTGTTCTTCAATAACCTGCTTAAGATCTTAGCCAATCAAGCTCATAAAAAACAGCATAATTGCGTGCCATATTCGCTTCAACAAACCGCCTTCGTTAACCTCTTCCATTGCAACTAATGGCACGGTTACGACCTCTTCATCATTTAAGGTAACTCTAACCACACCGTATTCTTCACCTTTAATCACAGGGGCTTTTATGACTTTATCAATATCCAACGTGGCCTGAAGCTCATCAGCCTGCCCTCTAGGAATAGTGACCGCCAGCGCATCATTCAAACCAAGGCGCACTTGATCCTGTAAACCACCCCAGACTTTGGCATTGTTTAGAATATCACCCTCGCTATACAATTTATGGGTTCGGAAATAGCGGAACGCGTACGCTAAAATTTTCTGACTTTCCTGAGCTCTCGCCTCTTCACTATTTGTACCCATGACAACGGAAATCAGTCTCATACCATCCCGTTTAGCAGAAGCAACCAAGCAATAGCCAGCTTCCTCTGTATGCCCTGTTTTAATACCATCTACAGTGCGATCACGCCATAACAACTTATTACGGTTAGGCTGTCGAATTTTGTTATAAGTAAAGTATTTTTCCGCGTAAATACCATAATGTTCGGGGAAACGTTGAATAATGGCTTTCGCAAGGATAGCTAAATCCTCAGCTGACGAATAATGATCCTGGGCAGGTAAGCCGGTCGAGTTAGCAAAGTGTGTATTATTCATACCCAAAAGCTTTGCGTGCTGATTCATTAAGTCAGCAAACGCTGACTCACTACCTGCTATATGTTCGGCAACAGCAACTGAAGCATCATTACCAGACTGTATAATAATACCTCTTAGCAAGTCGCCCAGTCTGACCTGTGTGCCTTCTTTAATGAACATTCGAGACCCTTGTGTACGCCACGCTTTTTCACTAACTAACACAAGATCATCTTCGGAAACATTCCCTTTGCTTAGCTCATACTCAACAATATAGCTGGTCATCATTTTAGTTAAGCTTGCTGGAGCAAAACGCTCATCAGCTCGATGAGACAATACAACTTTTCCCGTATCGGCATCCATAACCAGATAGGAAGTTGCAGCCACCTGCGGAGCTGACGGAATCAGGGCCGTTGCCGCGTGTAGGTATCCGCTGGTAAAGAAAATAAAAAATAAGCTAAAAAAGGCTGTTCTCAGTCTTTGCACAGTAAGTTCCTGATTTCTACTTGTTGAATTTGCCACAGAATAGACGTTAAATGCGGGATTTAGTTCTACTCTACTGAGTGCTTTACGGGAAGTCTACTCGATGAGCCCCTGGATAACCGCTTTGTGCTAGGAGACCAACCCACTTTTCGACCGTAGACTCACTAACATCCGTCGCTAACAGCACCCGGTATAAAACCCGCCCTGAGCTTTGCGCCTCACCGATTCTAGCTTTAGCGCCAGTCAATTGCTCTGCTTCCTGAGCTACACGTTCAGCCGACGCTCTTACAGAATAAGCACCGACTTGTAAATAACGGCCCGAATTCGCCATATTCGACTTACCTAACGCCCTGACCGATTGACTGGATTGCCAGCTTCGAGGATTAATCGCTTCTACTCTTACATTCGCCGTCCCGCGGCTTAACATCCCTAACTTAGAGGCTGCGGCATAAGAAAGATCGATTATTCTGCCCTTGTGGAAGGGACCTCGGTCATTAACTCTGACAATAACTTGCCGATTATTAGCCAAGTTTGTGACTTTCACGTAGCTCGGTATAGGTAAAGACTTGTGAGCGGCTGTCATTTTATACATATCATACACTTCACCATTAGAGGTTAGATGTCCATGAAACTTTTTACCATACCAAGAGGCACCACCTTCTTCTCGATAACCGTTGGCATCGTTCATAACATAGTATGTTTTGCCGAGCACAACATAAGGGCTTTTATTCCCCCCTCGACTTCTCGGTTCCACTTTGGGCACAGCATCAGGCACATGAGAAACATCAACCGGTGAAGCTGGCCCGTGATCATTTTTGATACTATAACGCCCACTATTTTTACTGGAGCAGCCACTGATTAACGCTAGTATCAACATAGATACCCAAAAGTGTTTAATCATAGATTAGCTCCCCTTTACAGTTGTTTTGCTGCGGCAATTTCACGACTCAATTGATAAACCGCCATGGCATACAGCCTACTACGATTATACCGGGTAATGGTATAGAAGTTATTAAAGCCTAACCAATAGGTCGCTTGACTTTGATCCATCATTCTTAATAACACGGCAGGGCTTGCTTCATGTGCCTGATCAACAAGGGAAACACCTAAATCACGCCATTCTTTCACTAAGCGCTTCGGCGGCAATCCGGTGTTCACCCAACTTTCGTCGGGAGCACGCCCCACTGCAACCAGACTAGCTACTGGAGCACCTGTTTGCCAACCATGCGCTAAAAAGTAGTTTGCTACACTGCCAATCGCATCAACAGGATTGTCCCATATATCAGCCGAACCATCGCGGTCAAAATCCACAGCATACTTTAAGAAGCTTGATGGTATGAATTGCCCATATCCCATAGCACCTGCATAGGAGCTTTTTAGCTGCCTGATATCTCGCTTTTCAGCTTCGGCCAAGATCAATAGGTCTTTTAATTGCCCCTGAAAGAACTCGGCACGCCTCGGATAATCAAAACTAAGGGTAGCCAAGGCATCCAGTGCACGAAAACTGCCCATATTTTTCCCATAGCGCGTCTCTATTCCGATAATCGCTACAATCACCTCAGGCGGAACCCCATAAACCGACTCAGCACGCGACAGTGCCTCCTCATGAGCATTCCAAAACGCAACCCCTTGTGACACCTGTTTAGGTTGAATAAAACGTTGCCTGTACTCTCCCCAATCTAAGCGCTTTTCTGCTGGACGATCCATCGCCCGCAAAATAGAGGTTTGCTTCCGAGCCTCTCTCAGAAGCTGATCTAATACCTGCCTAGAGAATCCCTCAGCCTCCATTCTCGTCCTCCAGACTTGAGCTTCTGGATGTGCCAGATAGCTCTCCTCAACATCTGCAGGTTTAGCCAACACCAACACACACGACGAACATAACCATAGAAAAAAAGCATACGCTAACTGCTTCATAATCCCTCTAACTTGTGCACGATTACCTAAGTGCCAATTTTTGATGAGTGAACACTGACATCAAAATACCAAAGCCCGCCATTAAGGTCACGATTGACGTCCCGCCATAACTTACCAGTGGTAGCGGCACACCCACAACAGGCAAGATACCGCTGACCATACCAATATTTACGAAAACGTATACGAAGAAAGTCAATACAATACTTCCCGCCACCAATCGGCCAAAACTATCATTTACCTGAGTAGCCATCCATAAGCCTCTGCCGATAATCAGAAGGTAAATGCCTAGCAGTACAATGACACCGACAAAACCTAGCTCTTCGGCAATCACCGCGATAATAAAATCAGTGTGTGACTCAGGAAGAAAATCCAGCTGTGACTGGGTGCCATGTAGCCACCCTTTACCCCAAACCCCACCAGAACCTATGGCGGTTTTAGACTGAATAATATTCCACCCGGTGCCTAGAGGGTCGCTTTCTGGATCCAGAAAGGTAAGTACACGCTGCTTCTGATAATCTTTCATCACCATCCACAAGCCCGGTAGCGCTGCGCCAGCTGCACCCAAAGCACCAAAAATATAGCGCCATCGAATCCCCGAAAACAGTAAAACAAAAATACCTGAAGCGGCAATAAGCAACGATGTACCCAAGTCTGGCTGTTTCATGATTAATATCGTAGGCACACCAATCAATATCAAACTAATCATGCAATGCTTAAAGCTTGGGGGCAAAGAGCGTGATGCAAGGTAATAGGCAATCATTAACGGTAAGACTAATTTCATAACCTCTGAAGGTTGGAAGCGAAACCCCGGCAGCGCTATCCAGCGCTGTGCCCCTTTAGCCCCCACACCCACAAGAATAACGGCCACCAGCATCAGCACCCCAAGCACATAGACCCAAGGTGACCACCTAGCCAAGACCCGCGGACTAACTTGCGCCAAAATAATTAAGGCCAAAAGCCCAGCTCCCATCCTCACAGCTTGGCGTGATACATAACCAAAGTCCTTACCCGAGGCACTATAGAGAACAAATAAACCAAAGCTGCACAGTACCAATAGGAAAAACAGCATCCAGCCGTCAAGATGCGTATAACTCCACCAGCCACGTTTACGGCGCAGATGATGCCCGGCTCCGGGCATAGTTCTCTCAAAGTCGCGACTACTCACCGACCTCTCCTTGAACATCTTCTGCAGCTGATTGAGTTGGATCAATCCCTAACAAGTATGCATCCATCACTTTTCTTGCCAAAGGCGCTGCTGTACTGGAGCCTCCTCCACCATTCTCTACAATAACCGCCAAGGCAATTTTAGGCTTTTCGGCAGGGGCAAACGCAATAAATAATGCATGATCATGGAAGCGTTTTTCTAGTTTGTCGGCGTCGTAACGCTCATCCTGTTTGATGCCTACTACCTGCGCTGTTCCAGTTTTACCGGCTATTTTATAGGGGGAATCCAGTCCTATTTTTCTTGCGGTCCCCCGTTCACCATGAACTACCTCGACCATATCGTCAACGATCAACTCCCAGTACTCGGGGTGCTTTATCGTTACGTCTTCAGGAAATCCACGTTCTGATGAGAGGTTTAACATCTCGGTCTTCACATTACCTTCTTCATCACGTGTTCTGATCCCCTTAAGCATTTTAGGTTGTACCCATTTGCCTCGATTGGCCAACACAGCTGCTGCGGTCGCTAACTGCAATGGTGTCGCTAAAAGAAAGCCCTGACCGATACTTAAATTCAGCGAATCGCCTGGATACCAAGGTAAGTTCCGAGAACGTTTCTTCCATTCACGAGATGGTAAGATCCCGGGAAGCGCCTCAGGTAAATCCAAGCTCGCCACCTGACCAAAACCAAATCGACCGAGGTAATCTGACATCGGATCGACTCCCATCCGGTACCCCGCATCATAAAACCAGACATCACAAGACTGAGCGACAGCAAGCTTCAAATCTACTTTGCCATGTCCTCCTCGCTTCCAGTCTCGATATTTGCGCCCCCCTTTAGTTAATGAATACCAACCGGGATCCCAAACCGTATGTGTCGGTGGTACTGTTTCTGAATCAATTGCAGCAAGGGCAATAATAGGCTTTACCGTGGAACCTGGAGGATACCGCCCGCGAAGGGCGCGGTTAAACAATGGTAAATCTTCTGAATCTCTTAGCGCGTTATAATCTTGGTTAGAAATACCTGTCACGAACAGGTTGGGGTCATACCCCGGAGTTGACACCAGTGCCAGTATTCCGCCTGTCTCAGGGTCGATAGCAACAATAGAAGCTTTTTCGCCCTCTACCAACTTCTCCGTAATTTGCTGCAAACGAAGATCAATATAAAGCTGTAGATCCTGCCCAGGTATAGGATCAGTGCGCTCTAGCACTCTCATCACACGACCTCGCGCATTGGTCTCTACCTTCTGCATACCAACCGTGCCATGCAACGTATCTTCGTAGAACTTCTCAATCCCTAATTTTCCGATATAGTGGGTACCTGCATAATCTTGGGAGTCCACTACTTGCAGCTCTTTTTCGTTAATACGGCCAACATATCCCATTGCATGAACCAAGCTTTGTCCATAGGGGTAATACCGAATCAAGTCAGCTTCGACCTGAACTCCCGGTAATCGATGGTAATTAACGGCCAACTTGGCTATCTCTTTTTCTGTCAACCGAAAGCGCACAGGAACCGTTTCATAAGGTCGGCGCCTTTGATTTAATCGTTTACGGAAACGTTCTAGGTCTTTGTCCGTTATCTCTATGATCTTTTGAAGTTCATCCAGCGTCGCTTCAAGATTTTTTCCCACCTCTTCTTTAAGGATGGTCACGCTATAACTAGGCCGATTATCGGCGAGTAAAATGCCATTACCATCGTAGATTAACCCCCGCGTTGGAGCAACGGGCTGCAATTGGACGCGATTTTGCTCAGACATCGCAGCAAAACGGTCGTACTGGATAACCTGCAGATAATAAAGGCGCGCTAGCAATCCCCCCACCATGATAAGGACAACCAGAAATGCTAAAACCGCACGAAATAAAAACGTGCGGCTCTCTAAAGAATGATCTTTTAAGGGCTCAAATCGAGACATAGTTACTTATGGTAAGGATGCCCTTGGATAACTGTCCAAGCACGATATACTTGTTCAGCAAGGATAACTCGCACTAACGGATGCGGTAACGTCAACGCAGATAACGACCACTTCTGGTCAGCAGCCTGCACACACCTTGGATCAAGACCGTCCGGCCCACCCACAAGTAAAGAGATATTCCGACCATCCATTTGCCAGTCTCTTATTTGCTCGGCTAGTTGCTCAGTTGACCACGACTTACCTTTTACTTCCAGTGCAATAACACGATCACTTTTTGGAATAGCCGCTAGCATCGCATCGCCTTCCTGCTTGATCGCTCTAGCCTTATCGGCACCTTTGCCCCGATGCCCTAATGGCAACTCTACCAATTCAAAGGTCATTTCGGAAGGCAAGCGTTTAATGTACTCATTAAAGCCCTGGGAGACCCATACCGGCATCTTTCCCCCTACAGCAAGTAAGCGGATTTTCATCCCGGCTGACCAGAAGCTTCAGTGGCGTGTAATTCCTCATCCATCGGTTCAAATCGCCATAAGCGCTCAAGATCATAGAAGCTGCGAGCATCTGGCATCATGACATGCACAACGATATCACCCAAGTCTACCAGAACCCAGTCGCCTACATTCTGACCCTCTGTACCAATTGGCTTCAACCCGGCTTCTTTCACCTTATCAGAAACCTCTTGCGCAAGTGACATCACATGCCGCTTGGACGTACCGCAGGCGATCATCATGTAATCGGTGATACTTGATTTTCCACGTACATCAATCACATCAATATCGCGTGCTTTCATATCTTCCAGTGCGCCACGTACGATCTCAATTAGCTGCTCAGTTTGCATTGATGGTTAACTACCTTTTGTTAATTTAGCTGTAAAGTTTATGTTCTTGAATATACTGACAGACGCTATCAGGCACCAGATAACGCGGAGACAAGCCCTGAGCGCTAATTGCGCGTATCTGGGTTGCCGAAATACTTAGGGGTGTTAATTGATGTACGATTATCGACCCATTTGGCTGCTGCCACATTACCTCTGGGCTCGCCACTTGATGTTTTTTCAATAAAGCCACAAGGGTTGCATTGGGCTCAAAATCATACCCCGGACGCGCAACAACAATTATATGGCAAAACGCAAGGTACTCGTCATAACGCAACCACTGATCTAATGATAAAAAAGCATCCATGCCCATAGTCATACAGACAGGGATTTGCGCGCCCAGTTCCTGTCGCAAAGACTCAAGGGTAAAAATCGTATAGGATGGCTGATCAGACATGACCTCCCGCGGGTCACACGCCAACCCGGCCTCATTCGCTACAGCGCATTGCACCATGGTTAATCGGTCACTACTTGTAGATCCAGGAAGGTCTCGATGAACTGGGCGCTTAGATGGCATAAGCCACACTTTTTCAACACCTAACCACTCACGAATCTCAAGCGCTGTACGCAGATGCCCGTTATGAATGGGATCAAACGTACCACCCATAAAGACATGCGCTTGTTGTGAAAGCTTATTGGCGAATATGTCCGTCACCCAGCACCACATATTTTTGCGAGGTCAGACCCTCTAGCCCCACAGGGCCACGGGCATGAATTTTATCGGTAGAGATACCAATTTCAGCTCCCAAACCATACTCAAAACCATCAGCAAAGCGTGTAGATGCGTTAACAATAACAGAGCTAGAATCAACTTCCCGAAGGAAGCGCCGTGCCAAGGTATAGTTTTCAGTGACGATCGCATCGGTATGGTGAGATCCATAACGATTAATATGTTCAATGGCCTCATCCATACTGGATACAACTTTGACCGATAGCACCGGCGCCAAATACTCGGTCGACCAATCCTCTTCGGTTGCCTGTTTCATGGACGGCACTAATGCACGGGCGGCCTCACAGCCGCGTAACTCAACGCCTGCTGACACATACCTATCCGCCAAATCAGCCAACATCTCAGGAGCTACCGCCTCATGAACCAGAAGCGTCTCCATCGTATTACATGTGCCATAACGATGGGTTTTAGCATTTAGCGATATATTAACAGCTTTTGAGCGATCCGCTTGCGCATCTATGTACACATGGCAAATACCATCAAGGTGCTTGATAACAGTCACTTTCGCGTCCCGACTGATACGCTCAATAAGGCTTTTACCGCCACGAGGAACGATCACGTCTACATATTCTGGCATCGTAATCAAGCGACCAACGGCTGCTCGGTCGGTTGTTTCTACAACCTGCACAGCATCCATAGGTAAACCAGCTCGCTGCAACCCTTCCTGAATACAAGCGGCCACGGCCTGATTGGAGTGAATTGCCTCAGACCCACCACGCAAAATAGTTGCATTCCCCGATTTAAGACACAGGCTCGCCGCCTCCACCGTTACATTAGGACGTGATTCATAAATAATCCCGATCACACCCAACGGCACACGCATTTTTCCAACTTGGATACCTGAAGGACGGTAATTCATATCGGTTATTCCGCCTACGGGATCGGGAAGGGCCGACACCTGACGTAAACCTTCAATCATACCATCAATGGTAGACTCTTTAAGCGCAAGGCGATCCAACATCGCAGGATCCAACCCACCTTTACGCGCCGCCTCCAAATCCAATGCATTAGCTTCTATCAACGCCTGTCGCTTTTTATCAAGCGCCTCCGCCATCATTAATAAAGCTTTATTTTTCAAGCCGGTATCTGCCCGAGCAATTGCACTGGCCGCAATTCGGGCTCTTTGCCCCAAATCGTTCATGTAATCTTCAACGTTCATCACTTACCCTTCTCGCGTTCACGTGAACCCACCATTATACATCGCTATTATTCTCTGGTCATGAACTGCTTAACAAGAGTGACCAGAAAGATAACAAGCTGGTATGATCTGCCCAACGAAAACATATCAAAACTACGGGAAATGAGCCCTCTAATGCGTTTTGGATCTCCACATAGCAACCTACGAATTATTTCAGCCCTAGCATTGGTACTCATCAGTGGTTGGATAATGAGTTTTCTCTATCTTCATTACGCATCAAAAAGTTTGGCGAAAACTGAATCGCTGCAAGCAGCCCACATTGTGGCAAAGCAGACCGCTCTGACAATTCAGCCCTACATACTGGCAGAGGACAATATCAGCCTAAACTTCTACTTAAACAGCCAAACAGAAACACCTTTAATCAATGGAATTTCAGTCTTTAATGAAAAGAAGCAGTTACTAGCGCGATCAGGTGAGTCTATTGGTATTGAAAAGCAGGTGATACTGGGCAGTCAGCAAACGCCAACAGGAACGCTCACCTTCTATGTCAACACCCAACCAATACAGTTCTTACTCAGTCAACTACTCTGGCAAATCGGCATTTTATCGGCGATCGTAATTGCAGCCACACTGTTAACAGTTTGGTTATCGCTAAGACAGCGCCAAAAGTCTCCACCGCAAACAGCGATCATCACAAGCGATGACTTAAACCTTCAAACGGCAGTCCTGCCAGATAAAGATGGCGTTTTTTCAAAAGCTTTAAGCGAAGCCGAAGCCGAAGCCGAAGCCGATTCAGCAGACCCTACAACATCTTCTGATGAAACCCTCAATGATCAAGATCTGGTACAACTACTCCGCCCAGACAGCCAAGTACGTATGCCTCATTTCGTACCCGCACCTATGCAACCTGAAACCGATTTGCATACCAATGCCCCATTACACTCACAAGCTACAGTCCCAACGAAGCAAATCAGCTATACCCAGATTGCTGCTATTGAGCCCACTCAAGAGATTGAAGAAAAGGACGAAGGCATAGAAACAGTTACCGACAACTTTAACCCCCTCCGGCAAGGACGCCCGGAAATCCAATTAGATCTTTACTCTTTAGAGCATCAACTTGAGCTCAGCCTACAACCTCAAGAAGCGTCTTATCTCTTTTTAATTGATGCTACAACAGGTCATGCTGACTACGTAGAGCCTGAGGAACATAACTATCTATTAGCTGAATATGAACTGCTCATCAGAAAAGTCAGCTCTATTTATGGTGGCAATTTAACTGTCGAAGCAAGCGGCGACCTACAACTTATATTCGATCAACAAGATGAAGAAGATGCCCATGGCGTACATGCTCTATGTGCGGCAAAGCTGTTCACGCTACTCTACCGAGCGTTTAATCAATCAAGAATTCGCGCTTTCAAGCCTGTGCTAAATTTACATATGGCATTAGTCAGAGGCAACCGCACCAAAGCCAACCTTATAAAAGAAGAAGCATTGTTTTTAACACGCACAACTCAGTCTAATGAGCTGATCAGCCATACAGCTTTAACAGAAGCCAAACACCTGAAAGAAACCCTACTTGCGCAAGCCGAGATTCGCCGCGAAGATGAAGATAAAGTATTAATTCTTAGCCTCACAGAGTCCTATCACGAACTTCTATCCCGACAGGCAGAACACATCCTTACACAATATTACGAAAACAAAACAGAAGTGGATATTCCTTCATAGAACTGACACATACCTCGCGCATAATAGCTGCATATGGAGATTTGCTGAGACAGGGAGTTTTGGCAAGGATGGCCAAGGAAGGCTGCATGGATGCCTTTTACGGAATAAGCCCCTCTTTATCCACGCAAAACTGCATACAGGATAATCAAGGGGCCGAAGGGATTCTTCATTCAGTCAAAAAGGCATCTAAGGATGCCTTTTTTAGGCACACCTTAGTCATTCATTTCTGCAATAATCACCTCTAAACGATCAACTCTCTGGTAACCTCGCGGCAGCTTATTTCCTCTACGACCACGCTCTCCTCGGTAATGTTCCAAATCACTACCTTTAAGCTTGAGATGCTGACGACCTGCGTGTACTTCTAACTGAGCACCGGGTGGTAAGACAGCTAATCCACAAACAACCTCTTCACGAGTGGACGCTCTAACCGTAGGTATGTTGATGATTTTATTACCTTTACCTCTCGCCAACTCAGGAAGTTCAGCCACAGGAAACACCAGCAATCGACCTTCATTGGTAATAGCAGCCAGCAATGAACCCTCGAGATTACCTAATAATATAGGAGGTAAGACTTTCGAATTTTTAGGTAGCGTAAGTGCGGCTTTACCGTTTTTAGTTTTACTGGTTAAATCACCCATCGTGGTAATAAACCCATAACCCGCATCGCTGGCCAACAGCACTTTATCTTGCTCTTTTCCCGTCACAGCCGCATCAATCGTTGCACCTTTTGGTAAAGTAATACGACCTGTAATAGGCTCGCCTTGCCCTCTTGCCGAAGGCAGTGTGTGAGTTTCAACTGTGTAACTACGGCCGGTTGAATCCAACAAAATCATTGGCTGATTCATACGACCAGCACAGGCAAGTTTAAAGCCATCTCCAGACTTATAGCTAAGTCCAGCCGCATCAATATCATGCCCTTTTGCAGCCCGAACCCACCCCTGCTTGGATATAACCATCGTGACAGGATCGGAGGAAAGCAGGTCTTTCTCGCTAAAAGCCTGAGCCTCCTTACGCGCTACAATAGGTGAACGCCTGTCATCTCCATAGGTTTCCATATCCTCTTTGAGTTCTTTTTTGATCAAGGTGCGCATACGCTGATCAGAACCTAATGTTTGCTCAAGTCGCTTACGCTCCTCTTCCAACTCATCTTGCTCTGACTTGATTTTAAACTCTTCAAGCTTTGCCAAGTGGCGCAACTTCAAATCAAGAATAGCATCTGCCTGAATATCCGTTAGGCCAAAACGCGCCATTAACTCCTGCTTTGGCTCATCCTCGTAACGAATGATGGCAATTACTTCATCTATATTCAGATAAGCAACCATCAAACCTTCAAGGATATGCAAACGATCCAACACTTTCTCAAGACGGTGCTGCAAACGACGGCGAACAACACCTGTTCTCCAACTGAGCCACTCAGTAAGAATTTGTCTAAGATCTTTAACCTGTGGTCGACCATCAATCCCTATCATATTCATATTGACACGATAGGTACGTTCTAGATCCGTCGATGCAAAGAGATGCGCCATCAATTGTTCAACATCTATACGGTTAGAACGAGGGACGATTACTAAACGTGTTGGGTTTTCATGGTCAGACTCATCACGAAGATCAGCAACCATTGGCAGCTTTTTCTGCTGCATCTGCTGGGCAATCTGCTCTAAAATTTTAGCACCAGATACCTGATACGGCAGTGCCGTTACAATAATATCGCCATGATCTATGGTGTATACTGCACGCATACGCAGGGAGCCACGCCCCGTTTCATAGAGCTTGCGTAATTCATCGCGGGGGGAGATGATCTCTGCATCAGTTGGCATATCTGGCGCAGGCACAAACTCACAGAGTTCTTCGATACCCGCTTTAGGGTTATCCAATAGATGAATACACGCAGATGTAACTTCCCGTAGATTATGCGGCGGAATGTCCGTAGCCATACCCACAGCGATACCACTACCACCATTTAATAAGATATTAGGTAACCGAGACGGCAATACAATAGGCTCATCTAATGTGCCATCAAAATTAGGCTGCCACTCGACTGTCCCTTGCCCTACTTCTTTTAGAAGGACTTCAGCATATTTGGCGAGCTTCGCCTCTGTATAACGCATCGCCGCGAAGGATTTCGGGTCATCTTGGGATCCCCAGTTGCCTTGTCCATCAATGAGGGGATAACGATAACTAAAAGGCTGAGCCATCAGTACCATCGCTTCATAGCACGCACTATCGCCATGAGGGTGATATTTACCCAGAACATCACCGACCGTACGGGCAGACTTTTTATACTTGGCAGCTGCTTTTAAACCCAGCTCTGACATTGCATAAACAATGCGTCGCTGGACAGGTTTCATACCATCGCCAATATGGGGGAGCGCACGGTCCAAAATCACATACATGGAATAGTCCAAGTAGGCTTTTTCGGTAAATGACTTGATAGATAATTGTTCGATACTGTCGTCGGCTAATACTTCACTCATATTGTCACTATCCATCAGACCGGCTAAATATCAGCCAGGTTACCTTTACTTTCAAGCCAGCTTTTTCTGTCTGCTGAGCGCTTTTTGGCTAGCAGCATATCAAGCATTTCATGGGCATTGTCTTCTGCATTAATCGTGAGCTGCACTAAACGCCGCGTATCAGGATCCATAGTCGTTTCCCTTAATTGCAAGGGATTCATTTCACCTAGGCCTTTGAATCGCTGAACGTTAATTTTGACATTTTTGCGCTCGGCACGAATACGCTCCACAATGCCTTCGCGTTCATCATCATCTAAGGCATAGAAAACATCTTTTGCAGCATCAATACGATATAACGGCGGCATCGCGACATATACATGGCCAGCATCCACCAACGGCTTAAAGTGCCGCAAAAATAAGGCACAGATAAGCGTGGCAATATGAGCCCCGTCGGAGTCCGCATCCGCCAAGATACAAATCTTACCGTAGCGAAGACCTTCGAGATCCGTAGATCCAGGCTCTACACCAATCGCGACCGAAATATCATGAATCTCCTGAGAAGCGAGAATCTCTCCTGAATCCACCTCCCAAGTATTCAGAATTTTTCCTCGCAAAGGCATGATCGCTTGGAACTGCCTATCACGAGCCTGCTTTGCTGACCCACCTGCAGAATCACCCTCCACCAAAAAGAGTTCGGATCGATGAGTTTCTGCGCCAGAACAATCTGCCAGTTTTCCTGGAAGCGCCGGGCCTTGTGTGACCTTCTTGCGCACCACTTTTTTGCTGGAACGCAGACGCCGCTGAGCATTGGCAATAACACTTTCAGCCAGTGCTTCACCCTCTTCTACATGCTTATTGAGCCAAAGAGAGAAGGCGTCTTTCACGGCCCCTGAAATGAAGGCTGCAATATGCCGGGACGATAAGCGTTCCTTAGTTTGCCCTGAGAATTGTGGATCACGGGTTTTAGCTGAAAGAATATAGGCACAACGCTCCCAAATATCCTCTGCTGTTAACTTAACACCGCGGGGCAGTAAGTTGCGGAACTCACAAAACTCACGCATCGCCTCCAGTAGACCAGTTCGAAAACCATTGACGTGGGTACCCCCTTGCGCCGTCGGAATTAAGTTAACGAAGCTCTCGCAGGCCAACTCTCCTCCCTCTGGCAACCATTGCACCGCCCACTCAACCGCATCCTCTTCACCTTTCAGTTCACCGATGAACGGGTCCGCAGGCAACGTCTCGTAGACCTGCGTGGTTCCCTTGAGGTAGGCACTTAAACCATCTTCGTAGTACCATTCTTCCTTGTCACTTTTGCCAGACGTCTGATCGGTAAAGGTAACTTTCAAACCAGGGCAGAGTACCGCCTTAGCGCGTAAGTTATGCTTAAGACGCGAAACACTGTATTTTGGGGTATCAAAATATTTAGGGTCTGCCAGAAAACGCACGGTTGTACCGGTGTTGCGCTTGCCGCAGGCATCCACAATCTCTAAGTCAGATACCTTTTCACCATCCGCAAAGCCAATGCGATGAACTTGCCCATCTCGCTTTATCTGTACTTCCAGCAGTTTAGATAATGCATTGACTACTGACACCCCTACGCCGTGCAGACCGCCCGAGAAGGTGTAGTTTTCATTATTAAACTTCCCCCCTGCATGCAGGCGCGTCAATATCAGTTCGACGCCACTAACCCCTTCTTCTGGATGGATATCCACTGGCATTCCACGGCCATCATCACTCACCGATAGGGAGTTATCTTTGTGCAAAATGACATCTATCTGCTTCGCATGGCCTGCCAGTGCTTCATCTACCGAGTTATCAATCACCTCTTGAGCAAGGTGGTTAGGCCGATCAGTTTCAGTGTACATCCCCGGTCGACGTTTAACCGGATCAAGACCACTGAGCACTTCTATAGAATCAGCTGTATATTGCTTTGACATCTGTTTCTTATTTCCTGTCACGGGATAGTGGATCTCAGGGGTATAGCATCGGGTAAAGCTATCTTGCCCTGTGAAAATTGTAAAATGGCGGGTATCAACGCTTCAAATTGATCAAAGCCATGACTACCTCCCGGTTGTACAAACTGCGGTGCCCCTGCCAAAAAGTCCACGGCTTCGGTGTAATCTAGGGTTTCATCAGCTGTTTGGACCAACAATAAATAACGGTTTGGGTCAGCCAACCTATCCACCGCCAGCGCCTCCAACTGAGAGAGGTGTTCGCGCGTTAATTCATAGGTCTCATGGGTATAGATATTTTCGTTATCTCCCAACCAATCCGCTAATAAACGGTATGGATAGATAGCCGGGTTCACGAGCACCGCCCGACAATTCGCATAATGCTCCGTTAGCCATAAACTATAGAAGCCACCCAATGAACTGCCGATGAGTATAACAGGGCGATGATTGTGCGCTTCGATCAAGCTTTTCAGCTGCTGCATCGCTTTAGCAGGCCAATGGGAAAGCTGAGGCACTCGATAATCTATCTGTTCATGACAGGCCTCAAAAAACTCACCCAGCAGGCGTGCTTTCGCGGAATCTGGCGAGCTATTAAAACCGTGTACATAGATAAAAAGCGGTGACTTCATACTGGTTATCCTTACAGCATTTGAGTGAAAGTTACCTAAGCTACACGCAGGATGCAAGGTTAGATTGCGACACGGACCACTTGCGTGGAAAATTCACCACTTTCGAATAGATCTATCACACGATACCCTGGCAAAGAAAGATACTCATCTGTTTCAAGTACGGGTTGTAGCGTCGCCTTTTTAAATTGAGGCGCTGTAGCAGGCGTCACTAACAGTGGAAGCGATAAGTTGTAAACCTCGTGATCCTGATGCAGATGTCCACAGACGATAAGCTTAGCCGCACCCGATTTTGAATCCTCCAGAATACGCCAAAATGCATCTTTATCTCCAAGACAAATAGCATCCTGCCATGGGCTACCCACGTGGACAGGCGGATGATGTAGTGCTATCAGGAGGTATTTACTGGGAGGCGCTTGCAGTATTGCTTCCAAACGTTGGAGCTCACACTCTCCCAACGAGCCGCTTCCCTTGCCATCAGGTGAAGAGGTAGAGTCGAGACTAACGACGCACCAATCATGCTTTCGCCATTGCAACCGGTTTAACTCTGAAAACACGCTCATATGTCGAGCATCATCATGGTTTCCCGGCAACCAACGAATATCAGCATCTACCTTCTGGACATGCTCAGCCAAGCGCTGATACCCTTGCGGATAACCATGGTGCACAAGATCACCGGTCAGTAACAGCAGATCTGGCTGCAGGCCTCTTCCTACAATATCCTCCAGAACTTTACATAATCGTTCCTCAGGTAAGCTGTCTTTAAACACCTCACTAGGCGTTTTCTGAAGGTGGCAGTCCGTTACCTGAATAATGCGCAATAGCTTACTCAACGACTAAATACCGGTTCGAGCATCTGTCCATGATTAAGGCAATGGCTCAACCACTCACCTAAGTAGTTATTTAATTGCACTTTTTCATCAGGTTGGTGCATTTCCCTATTGGGATAAGGGTAAACACCTGAGAGCTGACGCCTGCGCTTCATACATATCACTTCAGCCATGGCTGCATCATGGTACAACCGCACAACCAGTGCTGGAGAATCCAGCCAGTCCGAGGCACCTTTTAAGTTCTGAGAGATCTGCAAAGTCGTTGTGTAGGTGAAGCGTTCTTCTACTTCGATGCGTATGTGTGCCTGATGACTCTCACCCCATTCAATTTGGAACTCACGCCGGTCGCAGCCTTCAAGGTCAGGCATCAGCTTATTGAGACGAGCATAGTTGGCTTCACAAACAGCCATCTGCTTCGTCAAATCTGGCACATATTTACGCTTCATTCCGCTCCAATACTCCATTCGTTCTGCAATCTATGTCGGTTTAATTGCAACCACTGTAGCGCAATGATCGCTGCCGCATTGTCGATATCCCCTGTCTTCAGCATAGCAAAGGCGACCTCAGAGGGGAAAAGGTGTACTTTAATATCTTCACCCTCTTCTTCCAAACCGTGAACCCCACCTATGTGGCGAGCGTCGACACAACCGCAAAAGAGATCAATATACTCCCGAACACCGCCTGGGCTTGGTGTGAAGCGCGATATATGCTCTAGATGCAACACGTCAGCTCCCGCTTCCTCTATCGCTTCACGCTTAGCAACCTCTTCAATAGCCTCTTCAGGTTCTACCAATCCAGCCACCAACTCCAGTAACCAAGGGCTTCGCGGATGGTCTATTGTGCCTATGCGGAACTGCTCTATCAGCACCACTTGATCCTGAACCGGATCGTACAAGAGCACGCACACTGCATCAGGCCGCCAAAAAAGATCTCGCTTTATCTGTACTTGGCCACCTTCAAAACGCTGATGAGCAATAACAACTTCTCTTAATTGATAGAAACTCTGACAAATAACAGTCTCTTCTTTAATCGAAAAGTCATCGCTTCCAAACTCAGGATTCCAACTATTTTCCATTGCGAATCTCCCATAGAAAGGAAAAATATAGCATGTGCACTTTGTAGCTTATGTTATTATTTATAATCTTTGGATATAAAGTTATTCCACTAATTAAATAATCGAGCATTTTGTGTTATCTGTTAAAGCCTTTACCCAACAGCTAATCAACTACCTGCCTCTCACTCAGTGGATAACCACTTACCGACGCCAAACCCTTGCTGATGACTTGATAGCCGGCATTATTGTTGCCATTTTACTAATTCCACAAGGTATGGCATACGCCCTGCTCGCGGGCCTGCCACCGCAATACGGCCTTTACGCCAGCATCTTACCCCTAGCTCTCTATGCATTACTAGGCAGCAGTCGTACCTTAGCGGTAGGCCCTGTTGCTATCGCCTCACTCATGGTCAACTCTGCTTTAAGTGAAATTGCATTAAGCGGTCCTGACGCTTATATCAACGCAGCTATCAATCTCTCTATGCTCGTCGGGCTGATACTGCTGGGGCTTCGGCTACTTAATTTAGGCACAATCGTTAACTTCATTAGTCATTCAGTGATCTCCGGATTTACCAGTGCTGCCGCACTCATTATCGCCATCACACAACTTAAACACCTTTTGGGAGTTGAGTTCCCGAGAGAAGCTTACGTTAGCAACACTTTTATTCAACTTATGCGCCATGTGCCTGAAGCAAACGATTGGACATTACTCATTGGAGGATTCTCCCTATTGATACTGTGGCTATCAAAAGGGCCGCTTTGTCACTTTTTGCAGGCTATTTACACGCCATCTTGGTTACAAGAGGCTCTGTGTAAATCCGGCCCCATGTTTGCGGTCCTCTTCGGTTCTGTCTTTACATTTGGGTTGGGAGAGTCCGCTGGGATCAATAAAGTCGGCTTTATCCCGGAAGGCCTGCCTTATTTTTCCTTAGGTGCCATTAACTTCTCCCTATGGGGAAGTCTTTTCATACCTGCCTTTCTAATCGCCTTAATCGGCTATATTGAAAGCGTATCAGTCGGTACCGCATTGGCCAGCAGGAATAGAGAGCGTATCGACCCAAACAAAGAGCTGATTGCTTTGGGTGTTGCCAATTTAGGCGCTGCTTTTAGTGGAACATATCCCGTGGCGGGCGGGTTTGGTCGCTCTATGGTAAACTTCAGCGCTGGCGCTAAAACAACCATCGCATCACTCATATCAGCACTGCTAGTTACGATTTTTTTGCTATTCTTCACACCACTGTTTTACTACCTGCCTAAATCTACCTTGGCCGCTATCATCATCATGGCCGTACTTCCTCTGATAGACTTGGGTAGTTTTCGCCAATCTTGGCGATTTAACCAAGGCGATGCCCTTACGTTGCTATTAACGTTCACTGCCGTTCTGGTGTTCGGCGTAGAAATCGGCATTCTCAGTGGTATTCTTCTATCAATCGCCATACTGCTCCATCGCACCAGTCAACCCCATATTGCCATCGTAGGTCGAGTGGGTGGCTCAGAGCACTTTAGGAATATAGACCGTCATGACGTTCAGACTTGTAAGCGTATTCTCGCCATTAGGATCGATGAGAGTCTCTACTTTGCCAATACCCGTTACGTTGAGTCTTTTGTGCTTCGTCATGTGAGCCAGCAACATGAAATAAAGGATGTTGTTTTAATTTGCGCCGCCATCAACTTCATTGATGCTAACGCTTTAGAGACTCTGGAGAATATGGCCCATTACCTTCAAAATGAAGGTGTAACGCTGCATCTATCCGAGGTTAAAGGGCCTATCATGGATCAACTAAACAGGGTTCGTTTTCAGGAGCAATTAGGTGGTGGGCAGATATTCTTCACAACAGATCAGGCAATAAGGGCACTGGAAACACGAGACTGATGCTTACGTTATTTATGTGAGTACTCTGAGCGCATTTTTCTACGCCTAGATAAGAATATCGCATTACCTCCCATTGCTTTTGCTTCTTTCTTAGCCTGAGCCGCCAGTTCTGCGACTTCATGGTAGCTTTCACAAGCATATGGGTCTGGATGAACCACCCCAATGGCCAAACTCAGGGTCTCGTAGAAAGACACCTCTTGAGTACGCCCTTTCACCCATAGGCCACCCTCTTGTATCGCTTTCGGCGAATAGAGATCTTTTACTTGCTGTGCAAATTGATCCAAAATTTTCTGACATATAGCCTGCCAATCTTCAGATCCAAAAATCACAACAAAGTCGTCTCCGCCAATATGACCTATGAAGTTGTAAGGGCTGCTTGCTTCCCGTTTAATTATTTGGCTTAACAGCTGAATAACCAAGTCACCCCGAGCGTAGCCATAATGGTCATTGAAAGGTTTGAAATCATTTAGATCGAAGTAAGCCAGATAGAAATCCAGCGCACTATTTAAACGCCGGTCAAGCTCCCTATTAATCGGCACGCTGCCAGGCAACAGCGATAACGGATTTGAGTATGTGGCGTTCTGTATTTTAAGATCCGTGATGCGCTTGAGCAGATCCCTGAGACTCCCCATGCCCACATAGCATCCGTCTTCTACCACAATAATTTCATTGTTTAGGTTATTATTATCCTGATTGGTTAATTGATAAGACACTTTTGCAAGACTCACGTATCCTTCAACGATTAACACATCATCCCGTAATAAGCGTACAACTTGCTTATGTTCATACAAAGCACGACCATACTGTGTAGAGAAGAGCTCCATTAGATCACTACGTCGCACCACCCCCACCGGTGTAGCATTCGATAGCACAGGCACCGCTTGCAACATCGGGTTATCTTTGAATAACCGCCCTACGGTTTCAAGATCGGTATCCTTGCTCACTGAAGGAACATCTTTTGCTAAAGAGCTCACCCGGTCACGCTCATCAACAGCATGTCGTAATTCAAAACGACGAGAATAATTAGCCAAAAACTTGCTCGGCTGACCGGTAGGTTCCGTCACCGGACGCCCCAGTAAAAAGCCTTGCCCACGAGTAATACCGAGATCAAGTAAGTTCTCCAACTCTCCTGGCGTTTCGATACCTTCAGCAACTACCTCGCAACGTAAGCTCTGCGCTATGGTAATAATAGAGCGAACGAACTCACGCTTGACCGTGTCTTTATCCACTCCTTGTATAAAATGCTTATCAATTTTGACATACTCAGGCTGTAACTCAGACCACATTCTTAAACCAGAATAGCCAACACCCAAATCATCAATAGCAACGTTAAACCCCATTCGTCGGTAGTATTCAACGGATGCTCTAGACAGCCCGAAATGGTCATAAGGGTGCTGTTCTGAAAGTTCAATAACGATCCTGTCACGCGAAATATTCAGTTTTTCCAGCAAAGACAACGTCATCCCTTTTTGATGATCAGGAGAACTCAACAAGGAGGCGCTAATATTAAGAAAGAGCTTTCCTGGAAGTCCAAGCTCAGAAAAGCGACAAAGTGATTTTTCACGACAGAGCAGCTCCAAATCATGCAATTTTCCACAGGAAATCGCTGCACTAAAGAGCTTACTGGGCATTTCTAGCAAGCTCCCCTGCGGCCCTCTGGACAACGCTTCATGGCCAATCACATCGCCAGATAACAGATCATAAATCGGCTGAAAATGAGGCGTAACAGCAGCAGCATCTAAGATTCGATTCAGAGAACCTAGATCTTCAGAAAGGGGGGGATTATAAAGTGATGACTGCATAATCACGTGCAACCGTATCCAAGGGGCCTTTTATGCACAGCTTACGAGCTTACAATGACACTTTTATGACGCTAGTCGATATGGTATTCAAACTCTACATCGATTAAACGCATAATCTCTTCCATGCTGGCTGGCTTAGCCAATAAGAACCCCTGCCCCATCTCACAACTATTTTCTCTCAAGAAAGCTAATTGATCATGGGTTTCGATCCCCTCCGCCACAACTTTCAGACCCAACTTATGCGCCATCGCAATCACAGCCGCTGTTATCTCCATATCATTCTTATCATGCGGTATGTCGCGAACAAATGATGCGTCCACTTTTAAATGATCAAAAGGCAGACGCTTTAAGTAGCTAAGCGAAGAGTACCCCGTTCCAAAATCATCGATTGCTAGAGATACACCGAGCTTTTTAAGCTCTTGAAGCGTTTCAATAACCGTCTCAACATCCTCCATAATCATCGACTCAGTTATCTCCAGCTCCAACAAGCTTGCTGGAAATTGGTGCTCAACCAAGGCCGATGATATTTTATTCAGCAACTCGGGATCAAAAAACTGGCGCATGGATAGATTAACGGCAATCCTGATTTTGTGCCCTGAATCAATTAGCTGTTTGCCTTGCAAGCAGGCTTGGTTCAACACCCACTCACCAAGCTCGACAATTAACCCTAAATCCTCTGCGATAGGAATAAACTCTGCGGGGGATACGCGCCCTCGCTCAGGGTGATTCCAACGGATTAATGCTTCTAAGCATACCGGCTGCAACTCGCTCATTATGGTCCATTGCGGCTGATAATGCAGGCAGAACTCCTGACGCTCCAACGCACTTCGCAATTGGTGTTCCATATTAACGCGGTTCAGTACCTCTTCGTTCATTTCTCGTGTAAAGAACTGGTAATTGTTGCGTCCTTTTCTCTTGGCACGATACATCGCCAAGTCAGCATTTTTCATCAATACAGGCCAATCTTCTCCGTCAGTAGGTGCCATTGTCACACCAAGGCTGACCGTCGCTTCAATCTCACTACCCCCTAGCTGCAGGGGTTGGCAAATAGCCGCCAATAATTTCTCAGCAACCACACCCGCTTCTTTAGGCCCACTAACATCCGGTAGTAATGCGATAAATTCATCCCCGCCTAAACGCGCTATCAAATCGGAGTGTCTTAATGTTTGTCGAATACGATCAGCTAATGCCTGTAGCAAGCGGTCACCCACATCATGCCCCAAGGTATCATTAACTTGCTTAAAATTATCAAGATCCAAATAAAACAAAGCAAAAACTGAATCATTGCGTTTTGCTTTTTTAAGCTCAAATTCAAGCTGCTCTCTAAACAGACGACGATTTCCCAATCGAGTTAATGGGTCGTAAAAGGCTAACTGCTCGATCTGTTCCTGTGTCTTTTTCTGAGAGGAGATATCTTCACTCACACCAATAAAGTGAGTGATCTCTCCCTGTTCATTTAAGATCGGAGAGATGGAGAGCATCGACCAATATATCTGGCCAGATTTAGTTTTGTTACGCATCTCACCATGCCAGTCCCGGCCAGACTTAATGGTTTCCCACATATCCTTATAGAAAGCAGTGTCGGTTTCACCTGCATTAAGGATGGCTGGAGTCAGCCCCCTAACATCATTGAGTTGATATCCGGTAACATCAGAGAATTCTTCGTTAACATACTCAATCACTCCCATAGCATCGGTTATGATCACCATTGTCGGGCTTTGCTCAACAGCACGCGAAAGTTTATTCAACTCCTCATCAACTTGTTTACGCTCCAGCGCTAAACTAACCAAGCGTGCGGACTGCTCAATCATTGCCAAATGCTCATGGGTCGGAGATGAAGGCTTGCGCTGATAAAACGCAAAAGTTCCTAAAATATCGTTTCCCGTACCTATAACAGGTTGGGACCAACAAGACGCCAACCCCGCTTGCTTAGCTAAATGTTTATAGTCTTGCCAATAAGGGTGGGTCTCAATGTCCTCGACCACCACCAACTCTTTTTTCCAAGCCGCTGTACCGCATGACCCTACGCCATCACCAATTGCTACACCATTAATTGCCTCAACGTAGAAGTCAGGTAAGCTAGGTGCTGCGCCATGAACTAAGTGCCGCCGCTCTTTATCCATAAGCAAAATGGAGCAGAGGCTATCGGGGTAGACCTTTTCTAAACCCGCTGCAATCTCCTCTAAAATAGGTGTAAGTGGCACCCCTCGAATCAACATATCCTGAACTTTGCCATTTTGGCGCAATTGCTCATTTTCATAATAACGACGAGTGATATCACGATTGACAGCCAATAAACCAATCAATCGGCCACTGCTACTTCTAAGTGGTGTCTTAATACATTCAATCAAAGCCATCCTATCTGTAGTGCCCTTGACCCAAGACTCTCGGGTAATTTCCTCCCCTTTACTGAAAACCCACTTATCCTGCTCATCAATGACCTCAACCAACTCCTCTGGAAAAAATTTTTCTGCTGATCGACCAATTACCTCTTCTTTCGATACACCAATAAAATCAGCAAATGATTGATTACAAGCAAGGTATCTACCATCTAGCGCTTTGGCATAAATATGATCAGAGTTTGAATCCATTAAGGTAGTTAATAGTGCGGTTTCATCTACAACATGACTAAACTGATCAGAAAGATTACCCAACTTGCGCTGATTTAGTCTCCATAGGTAGACAAACCACAGCAGTGACAACAACAAAAGACCAAGAACCATAAGAAGAACGTTACGGTACTCCGGCTGATCTACTGGATGAAGGATAATCGCATTATCAGGAAGTTTCTTGGGATCTATACCATACTGTTTCATAGAGTGACCGTTAAACACAGGCTCAGAGGGGCTCTGTGTCATTACAGGCAACTCCGAAATTGGACGACCCTTGAGAATTTCAACCAAGTAGTCTGCAGCAAACTTACCTTGCAGCGTTGAAGTCGCCACAAATCCACCAACGGCTCCTTGAGCAATTGCTGTGTCCCAAGCGGAATAAACCGGCACAGGGCTATTTGCTAACAAAATACCTACACTTTCTTGAAGGGTCATCGTCAGCCCCTCTCTGTCTTTATGCAAGGGAAGCCGAAATACGACCGTATCATCAGTTAGCCGTGATAGTTTGGCTTTGAGTTCGGAGACCGTCCAACTGGCATATGATTCCACCGACAGCTCTTTTGTATACTGCTCAGCATATTGAGTAAACCGCTGCTGCTCTGCCATACCGGAAGAGGTAGCATCACTGACTAAGAGGAGTTTTTCCACATCAGGGTGCAAACGTTTTATCAGTTCAAAGTTTGCCAAGGGGTCAGTCACTTCGGCAATACCCGTGACGAACCGATCTCCCGCGATCATCTCTGGAGAGAAGTGATTAACACCAACAAACACCAGTGGAATATCTCCAAACAGCGAGCTTCGATACGCCATGGCGAAGGAAAAGGCATTATTATCAGTCACCAGAATCGCATCGACATGCTGGATATCTTTTTCCTTGAGCACATTAGCGACGAGCGGAAACATTGTCTCTGGTGAGAATCGTTTAGTATCTAGATACTCAATTTGCAGATCTACAGGAAAACCTAATTCAGTGAAACGCTGATCAACACCTTTTAAGATACCATCAGACCAAGGAAAACCTTGATGGTAGGAGTTGATAATCAGGACTGTCCGACCATAACTAATATCTACAGCCCTCCCTTCTAGAGAGAGCATAAAAAAGAAAAATAAGCTAGCTAACGGCCGAGTCCATTTTGGCAAACGCATAGATAGTGATCACTTTTTGCTCTGATTCTCTGGAGTATAGACCGTTTTTATAAAATCTTTACTATTGCACTGAGAATTGACGCAAAAGTTGAATTTCATCGGCCCATAGCGTGTCATCTATCGTTTCTAGTATAAGCGGTATACCTCTAAATCGGGCGTCTTTCATAATAAAGCGAAATACGTCAAGACCGATTTCGCCGCGTCCAAGACTGTGATGACGATCCACTCTGGCCCCTAGGGCAACTTTAGAGTCGTTTAGATGCATGCCGGACAAGAAATTAAATCCAACGGTTTTTTCAAACTCATCAAACGTCGTCTGACATAAATCGAACGTTTGCAATGGATAACCCGCTGCAAATATATGACAGGTATCAATACACACACCTATTCGAGTTTTATCTTCAACAGCTTCAATGATCTCGGCAATTTGCTCAAATGAATAACCGAGATTACTTCCCTGACCGGCAGTCATTTCTATGACGGCTTTCACCCCTTCGGTTGCGTTGAGTGCTATATTGATGGAATCGGCTACGCGCTGAAGAGACGCTTCCTCTGAGATTTCACGCAAATGACTTCCCGGGTGAAAATTCAGATAACAAAGCCCTAACTGTCCACAACGTTGCATTTCATCAATAAAGGCATGGCGTGATTTCTCTAATGCAGCCGTATCAGGATGACCTAAGTTAATTAAGTAACTATCATGCGGCAGTATTTGCTCAGGCGAAAAGCCTAATGACTCACAGCGTTCTTTAAAGAGGTGAATACTCTTATCAGTTAATGGCTTTGCTTCCCATCGACGCTGGTTCTTCGTGAATAACGCAAAGGCGTTCGCGTTTAATTTATGTGCATTGAGCGGCGCATTTTCCACACCGCCACTCGCACTAACATGAGCACCAATAAAGTAAGGAATATCTTCACGACTCACAGCTTACAAGCACCACCTAAGCAATCATCAAAGTCCATGTTTTCAAGCTCCAATCGTTCATCATGCGCCTGCTGTAAACGCCCTAACAAACCCTGCTCTAGATTATTTTCACACTCCCCAGCTCGCTGAAACACAGCCAGGAGGGCGGCTAATTCTTCTAAAGTAAAATCCTTCATACCGTTGTATCTCTTCTTAGTATCTGTTTTGTGGTTCTATATATTCGATCAGTAATTGTACCGCTCTCTGACCTCTAAATTCATTCACATCTAATTTGTAAACGATTCTTACTGACTTGCAGGTGTCATTTGGCCATAAAGACAAATCTGTATTGAACTGAATTGCATCAAGGTGAACACCACTCGTGGGCTCCATTAAAACAAGCTTAAGGTGCTTTTTCCCCACTAAGCGCTGCTGCAAAATTCGAAAGTTCCCATCGAAAAGCGGCTCAGGAAAGTGATGCCCCCATGGACCCGCTTCACGAATATGCTCTGCTAACTGTATCGACAGCTCTTCAGGTTGCAAAGATCCATCGGTCTCCAACCGCTGATCTAGGTCCTCAGCAGACAACTGCTGCCTAACCACTTGATCAAAAGCAGTACAAAACTGCTCAAAGTGCTCGGAGGCTAATGTTAAACCTGCCGCCATGGCATGACCACCAAACTTGGTTATCAACCCCGGGTGATAGGTTGCTATCTGATCTAAAGCATCACGAATATGTAATCCTGGGATAGAACGTGCGGAGCCTTTTATTTCCCCAGCATCACCTGGTGCAAAAGCAATTACCGGCCGGTGGGTTTTCTCCTTGATTCTGGAAGCCAGTATACCAACAACACCTTGGTGCCAACTCGCATCATATAAACACAATCCGAAGGGCAAATATGCTTGATCCAACTGTATCTGATCCAGCAAGTTTAATGCTTGCTGTTGCATCTCCTGCTCGATACTCCGTCGTTCTAAATTAAGTTGGTCGAGGGTGTGTGCTAACTCACGCGCGTAGTCTTCATCATCTGACAACAGGCACTCAATGCCAATCGACATATCCTCCAAACGCCCAGCAGCATTGAGCCTCGGCGCCAAGGCAAATCCTAAATCACTAGCCACTAAACGCTCTTTGCGTCGCCCTGAAATTTCAATCAGTGCCAGTAATCCCGGCCTAGCTTGACCAGCTCGAATACGCTGCAACCCTTGATACACTAAAGTGCGATTATTGTGTTCTAATGCCACTACATCTGCGACCGTCCCCAACGCCACTAAATCTAGTAAGCACGCCAGATTAGGCTGTTGAATACCTTGTTCAGCAAACCAATTGTCTGCTATTAGCGCTCGACGTAGTGCAATCAGCACATAAAAAATTACACCGACACCGCAAGTTGATTTTGCGAGAAATTCGCAACCGGGCTGATTAGGGTTAACAATCGCAACCGCATCAGGGAGTTGGGCTCCCGCCAGATGATGGTCGGTCACAATAACATCCATCCCCAATTGATTTGCTCTGGCTACACCTTCCACACTGGAAATACCATTATCAACGGTTATTAACAGCTCTGGGGATTGGGTATGTGCAACTTCAACAATTTCAGGGCTAAGACCATAACCGTACTCAAAACGATTGGGCACAAGATAGTCAACCTGTGTAGCACCCATCATTTTCAAACCCAGTACTGCCACCGCCGTACTGGTCGCACCATCACAATCGAAATCACCGACAATGAGTATCGGCTGATTTAGTTTCACTGCCAAGGAAAGCCGTTGCACCGCTTCGGCCATGCCCTTCATCGTTGTATCAGGCAGTAGCTCTTTGAGATGTCTTCCGAGTTCATGCTTACTCTGTATACCTCGAGAGGCATAAATTTTGGCCAGCGCACCCGGCACTTCACTAAAAATAGGCAGATCGCTTGCCGGTATCTGCCGACGCTGTATCGATACGTGTTTCACGCGATCTCCTTTCAAAAGTTAAGCAGCATAAGCCAAAAAAAAGACCCGTCAAACGGGCCTTTATTCAACACGGTAATCATTACTCAGGATGAACATGCTCTGCAATAAATTTTTGCACAACAGATAGATCATTTTCTAAAACCGTTAAACGCTCTTCACGCTCAAACAGATCAGTAAGATGAGCCGGTAACACTGGCGCCGTGAGATCTGCTTTGACAACTGCATCAGGGAACTTAACAGGATGCGCTGTTGCCAGCGTAATCATCGGCACCGCTTTGTCACGGATACACTCACGCGCAGCTTTAACGCCGATAGCCGTGTGTGGATCCAGTAAATAGTCCGTTTCAGCATGAACGTCAGCGATGGTTTGGCAAGTCGCTTCGTCATCAACCGCAAAACTATCAAATAGCTCACGTACTTTCTCCCAACGCGCAGGATCAAGACTTACTGATTCGGTACGGAAACGATTCATCAAGTCGCTAATCGCTGCACCATCACGGTCATAAATATCAAACAACATACGCTCAAAGTTTGACGAAACCATAATATCCATCGATGGGGATAATGTATGCACAAGCTGGCTCTTAGACATATCATTGCCAGAAATAGCACGATGCAGAATGTCATTACGATTGGTAGCAACCACTAGCTGCGAGATAGGTAAACCCATTTGCTTGGCCAGATAACCGGCAAAAATATCACCAAAGTTACCCGTAGGCACTGAAAAAGCCACGGGCCGGTGAGGCCCGCCCACGGCTAGAGAAGCTGAGAAGTAATAAACAATCTGAGCCATAATCCGCGCCCAGTTGATCGAATTTACAGCTCCCAGCTTCATCCCTTTTAAGAACCCCTGATCGGCGAAGCTTGCTTTAACCATCTCCTGGCAATCATCAAAGTTACCTTCCAGCGAAATATTAAATACATTGTCCGCAAGAATAGTTGTCATTTGACGACGCTGGACTTCAGAAACTCGATTATGCGGATGCAGAATAAAGATATCTACATGCTTAGAGTGACGGCATCCTTCGATCGCCGCCGATCCAGTATCACCGGACGTTGCCCCCATAATAACAAGGTGTTCGCCACGCTTTTCTAAAACGTGATCCATCAGTCGACCCAATAACTGAAGCGCAAAGTCTTTAAACGCTAACGTCGGACCATGGAACAATTCCAAAACCCATTCATTAGTGCCTAGCTCTTTCAATGGCGCAACAGCAGAATGATTGAAGCCTGCATAAGTTTCATCAATCATCACCTTCAGATCGGCATCACTGATACAGTCATTGACGAAAGGGGATATGATTTTAAACGCAAGCTCCGCGTAGGAGAGCCCAGCCCAGCTTGCAATCTCCTCGTGAGTAAAGACAGGCAACTGTTCAGGCACATACAAACCACCATCGCTCGCAAGCCCCGCCAGTAAGACCTCTTCAAAATTCAGAGCTGGTGCTTGTCCACGTGTAGAAATATATTTCATCGTACGTTCCTCTGCTCCAAATTAACCTTTCAGGTGCTCTACACGAATGCGCGTAACCTGACCGATAATGTCATCTAAGGCTTCAATCGCCTCAATGGCTTCGTTCATCTTCTGCTCCTTAACTCGCTGAGTCAGCAGAATGACAGGAACCTGTTCTTCAGAGGTTTCTTTCTGCACAATTGCTTCGATATTAATGCCATTATCGCCAAGAATTTTAGTAATACTTGCCAAAACCCCAGGCTTTTCTGCTGCTTGCAAACGTAGATAAAAACCTGTTTCTGTTTCAGCCATGGGTAAAATAGGCTGATCGGAAAGTGCTGTTGGCTGGAATGCTAAATGAGGCACTCGATTATCTCGATCAGCCGTCAAAGTGCGAACCACATCGACAATATCCGCTACGACAGCAGAGGCAGTAGGCTCTGCGCCTGCACCAGCACCATAGTAAAGCGTGCGACCAACGGCATCGCCATCAACCATCACAGCATTCATAACACCATTAACGTTGGCTAATAACTCTGACTCAGGTACTAAAGTTGGGTGAACCCTCAGCTCAAAGCCATCAATTGAGCGACGACTAATACCTAAATGTTTAATTCGGTAACCCAACTCTTCCGCATACTCAACATCTTGCGGCGTAATGCGACTGATACCCTCGGTGTAAGCCTTATCAAATTGTAAAGGTATGCCAAAAGCAATCGATGCAAGAATAGTTAACTTATGTGCAGCATCAATACCTTCAACATCAAAAGTCGGATCCGCCTCAGCGTAACCCAGCGCCTGAGCTTCTGCTAGAACATCAGCAAAGTCACGCCCTTTTTCGCGCATCTCCGTCAAGATAAAGTTTCCTGTGCCATTGATAATGCCAGCTAACCAGTTAATGCTATTGGCAGCCAAGCCTTCACGAATTGCTTTGATAACAGGAATACCGCCAGCAACTGAAGCCTCAAAAGCAACCATCACATTATGCTTCTGCGCCGCTTCAAAAATTTCATTACCATGCACTGCAATAAGTGCCTTGTTCGCTGTAACAACATGCTTGCCGTTCTCGATAGCCGTCATCACCAAGCTTTTAGCGACGTCATAGCCACCAATCAACTCTACAACAACATCAATTTCCGGATTGGTTGCAACTTCAAAAATATCTCGCGTAACCTGCGTCCCACGAGTATCGCACGCTGTATTATCGCGGCGAGCACCAACTTGCTCCACAATAATTCGACGTCCGGCTCTACGGGAAATTTCTTCTGCATTACGATGCAGAACATTAAAAGTACCGCTACCTACAGTACCCAGGCCACATATTCCAACTTTTACCGGTTTCAAACCAATACCTCGCAGTTTACAAGCCACATTCGTAGCTGTTTCAGCATAACGAACAAAAATGGGCACACATTATAGCCAATATATTTATCAGACTCTATTAATGCCCTCCCGAAGAAACGCAAAAAAGGGGCGAAATGCCCCTTTTTAATTGAAAGACTGAGATAAGGCAGGCTTACGGCTTAATACCTAGAACCGCAGCTAAGCGCTCCGCTGGCATATACCCTGGTAGCAACTGCCCCTCAGACGTTATGATCGCAGGTGTACCCGTCACACCAACTTTTTGCCCTACAGCATACTGTTTGAGAACTGGGTTATCGCATGCTTCAACATCCAAGTCCTTTCCTTGCTTTGACTGGGTCATCGCTTCAGTTCGATTAGTTGAGCACCAGATATCAGACATTTTTTTATGTGCAGCTGACCCCGGCCCCTGACGCGGAAAAGCCAGATAAGAAACGCTGATTCCCATCGATTGCAATTTCGGCACTTCCTCATGCAGCTTTCTGCAATAAGGACAATCCACATCGGTAAATACAAACACAGAGGCCTTTTCAACCCCCTCTGCCTTAAATGTCACTAAATCGTTCTCTGGCACTTTAGCCATTTCAGCCTGACGCTGTGCATTCGCTTTCTGCTCAGACAGATTAACGAAACCTTTCTCATCAGTTAGCTGGTAAAGCTGGCCTAGCAGAAAATATTCACCATTCTCATCAGAAAAAATGGTTTCACCTGTACCTAATTCGACTTCGTAAAGCCCAGCTACTTTTGCAGGCGCAACGGAGACGACTGGGATTCTCTGATCAATTTTACTGATTTGCTGCTTAATCCGCTCTTCAGTACTCTCGGCTGAAGCCATAAACGAGATAGACAACAAAGCGCTGACCATCAGTAATTTATTTCGCATAGAACCCTCAAAATTCATCGTAAATGTGGTTTTCAGACGGTCTTTTGACCTAAAAGTTCACTCACCCACGAGGGTGGTGCAGCTTATGAAGCGACTGCAAACGCTGTTGAGCGACATGAGTATATATTTGCGTTGTCGAAAGATCACTATGTCCAAGCATCATTTGAACAACACGTAGATCCGCCCCATGATTAATCAAATGCGTTGCAAATGCATGACGCAACACGTGAGGCGAAATAGGCTTTTCGATACCCGCTTCAACAGCATACCGCTTAACTCTGTGCCAAAAAGTTTGTCGGGTCATCTCTTTACCTTGCTTACTAGGGAAAAGCACCTCCAAACACAACTCTGTCACCAGCAACGCTCTATCACGACAAATAAACCGTTTCAGGTGATTAATCGCCTCTTCACCTATAGGCACTAAGCGCTCTTTATCGCCCTTACCTGATACCCTTATTACACCATGGTGCAGGTTTATTTGACCCAAACGCAAAGATACCAACTCTGAAACACGCACCCCCGTAGCATAGAGCAGTTCCAACATCGCTCGATCTCGACTCCCCAAAACCGTATTTAAATCAGGCGCGTGAAGTAACGCTTCCACATCCATCTCCGATAATGTCTTAGGCAAGGGACGTCCTTTTCTCGGAAGTTCGATCCGCAACATAGGATCTTCAGTTAAAAGCGATTCACGCATAAGGAAACGAAAAAAACGACGCGCAGATGAGATAAAACGCGATGTTGAAGCGGGGCTCAATGACTCTTGGACACGCCAAGATAGATAATGCTTGATATCCTCGGCACCACAATACCGTAAGTCCAGCTGTCGATCATTAAGCCAACATGCAAAAAGAGAAAGGTCTCTACGATAAGCAACCTGAGTATTTTTACTCAAGCCCTCTTCCAGCCATAGCGCATCAATAAAGCTGTTAATTAATGTTATATCTGCATCGGCTGGCTTTTTTTGCGTAAAGCGGCCGTCGGCTTTTGCGATCGCCACACTACTCACCGATCACTAACGATATACCTCAATCGACGCTATCTTTTCTTTAGCTACAGGAAACGTCGCTCTCCCTTGTTCAACCTGATGACGAACACTGATTGAGTTTGCACTAACTTCCACAAGAACACCATTGATCTCATTTCCAAAAAATGTTCTTAGCTTCACCTTCCGACCAACATGCTCTGACAGATCATTAAAAGGGGTTATCTGATACATTTTCTGTACAACGGGGGCACGAATAGGCACAACACCCGGTACGATTTCGACAATCCTCGCTTCATCAAGCTTTTCTTCAACAATGACACTCTCTTTGGATACAACAGCCAAGGCCGCCTTACGCACGTTGGAGCCAAACAACGCCTGTAGATTCCCCCAATCATCATCACTGATTTCTAGCACTTTACCATTTACCTGAAGTACAAATTCAGCACCAGAGAAGACACTATCCAGCCCTTTAGATTGAGCTAATGCGCCAACCTCAAGCCTCTCTGACGGCTCCAATCTAGCTGCTACAATCGATTGAGGTGCTTTCGCACTCACAAACGCATCCAGTAGCGAATCATCCACAGACCGGCCTTCAGCCATGAGCCACTCATTGATTTCACCGCGATAAGCTTCCAGATAGGTACTAGTTGAAAGGTTCGCAGCCTGAGAACAAAATCCCTGCCAACGCTGGTTATATCCAAGATCACTCAAGGTTAAGCCAAACAATTTTATGGAGGTCTTAGCCATCCCCTCCCTACGTAAGGTGCCACCTTGGGACAAGCCCAACCAAACACTGGCATCCGCTTTAAATAACATAGGAAACTCAGCAGCCAGATTCAGCTTCACAAGCTGGCTGTTTGCAGAAGGCTCGACCAGTAAATTCACTTCTCCACTCAGACTGTCATACCCCATACGCAGCAACGACTGTCTATCGATACTTCGCTCATCACCACACAACAAGACGTCTAAACTCGCTTTACCATCCTCTGCCTCGACCACAGAGGCGGGTTCTTCTCTTGCGTAATCAGCGTTCAAATCATACCGAATATTCGTAAGCCTAAGATCCAATACGTCTGTTATAACACCATGGCGCACTTGAGTTCTTAACGAGAGAAAATTAGACCAGGAAGAAGATTGAAGGATAAGGCGATCAATGGTAATCGCATCATTGAAAGGCACAGGACGAGCGCGTATACCCTGCAGCTCAACGTCGCCCAATAAGGAAGCTGAAATTCCGGAGTATTCAATTTTCACAAAAGGGCGAATAGATGCAATCAACTCATCCAGATTTGACTTTACCTGATACCAATAATACCCCTGCCCTGCAGCAAGGATAACAATGGGGATCAAGGCTAGTACCATCCATTTCAGCCACTTACGCATTCACCACTTCCCATGCACACTCTGATATTGTTCACGAGTAATTCTAGAGCCCTTTCTATTGGTTTGCTAATAACAAATAAAAAAGGTGACCTAATGGTCACCTTATCTCTGCGATAGCAGCGAATCAAGTATAGCTTAACCCAGCTTTTCCTTGATACGCGCAGAACGACCGCTGCGCTCACGCAAATAGTACAATTTAGCCTGACGCACATCACCACGGCGCTTCAGAGTAATCTCTTCAACCGCTTGGCTGTAAGTCTGGAAAGTACGCTCAACACCCACACCGTGAGAAATTTTACGTACAGTAAATGCAGAGTTCAGGCCACGGTTGCGCTTGCCAATAACTACACCTTCAAACGCCTGCAGACGGCTACGAGTGCCCTCTACAACACGTACCTGCACAACCACTGTATCGCCAGGGCCGAATGCAGGAATTTCTTTTGTCATCTGTTCAGCTTCTAATTGCTGAATGATTGTATTTTTGCTGCTCATCGCTCGCTCCTAATATTCTCCCACAAGACATCTAGGTCTGGTGGATATAATCGGTTAACAACGCTTGCTGCTCCGCGTCTAATTCGAGGCCTTCCAACAGATCTGGACGACGTTGCCAAGTCCTTCCCAGTTGCTGTTTCAGGCGCCAACGCCTGATCTCCTCGTGATTACCGCTAAGCAGCACATCAGGTACGCTTAAGCCTTCTATTGATTCTGGTCGCGTATAATGAGGACAATCTAAAAGCCCATCGACAAAAGAGTCCTCTACTGCCGAGTCTTGATGTCCTAAAACACCGGGTACCAGCCGAGATATCGCATCTATCATGGTCATTGCAGGCAACTCACCTCCACTTAGGACAAAATCCCCAAGCGACCACTCTTCATCAATCTCTGTACCGATTAGGCGCTCATCAATACCTTCATAACGCCCAGCCACTAAAATCAACTTCCTACAGGAAACAAGTTCCCGTACTCCTGTATGATCGAGCTTTCGCCCTTGAGGAGAAAGATAAATAACTTTCACCCCTTCACCTGCCGCATTTCGTGCAGCATGAATAGCGTCTCGAAGCGGTTGAACTTTCATCAACATACCAGGACCACCGCCGTAAGGACGATCATCCACTGTACGATGCCGATCAAATGCAAAGTCTCTTGGACTCCAACACTCGACACTGATTAAACCACTTTTTACCGCTCTTCCTGTTATGCCGTACTGTGTCACAGCATCAAACATTTCAGGAAAAAGCGTAATAACGCCAAACCACACAGATCAGAACTCAGGGTCCCAATCGACCCTCATCGTACCTGCTTCCAGGTTAATTTCTTTGATCACTTGATCAGGCAAGTAAGGAATCATTCGCTCGCGACGATCTATACTTTCTGCGTTACCACGGACGACTAAAACATCGTTCGAACCGGTTTCCATCAAGTGACTTACGCGCCCCAATAGCTCATCGGAAAGCGTATAAACTGACAATTTTTCCAGCTGGCTCCAGTAGTACTCACCTTCACCCAAATCGGGGAGAAGACTTGTTTCGACTGCGATATCAACGCCACAGTATTGACGTGCAACTTCGCGATCATCCACCCCATCCAGCTTGGCAATCAAACCTTTGGCATGCCGTTTAGAAGCTTCTACCTTAATCGGTTTCCACTGACTACCAACTTTTAGCAGCCACGGCTTATAGGTCATGATATTTTCCATCGGATCGGTGTGAGAGTAGATTTTTACCCACCCTTTAACACCATAAACCGATGTTATCTGGCCGACTACAGTTACATCTGGTTGTGCATTACGGCTCATTGACCTATCCAGCAGCTTAACTTACTGCGCAGTTTTTTTAGCTTCTTTAACTAGCTGAGCAACACGCTCAGACAACTGAGCACCTTTACCAGTCCAGTACTCTACACGCTCCAGGTTCAGACGCAGACGCTCTTCCTGACCACGTGCTGATGGATTGAAGAAACCGATACGCTCAATAAAGCGACCATCGCGAGCGTTGCGTGAATCAGCAACTGTAATTTGGTAAAAAGGACGCTTTTTAGCGCCGCCACGTGACAAACGAATTGTGACCATATGATGATCCCTTTATATTTTGCGTGGGCTTTAAAATCACCCAGCGTTACTGTTCCGACAGAATATTATTCCTGTCGGGCCAAATCGAAAATTCAGGGGGCGGATTTTACGCGAATCCCCCCCTATTGAAAAGCAAAACTGTTTGTTTTTTATTCAAACGCTACATACGAGGGAAACCACCAGGGCCTCCACCCATGCCAGGAGGTAACATTCCCTTCATGCCCCGCATCATTTTGCTGATACCACCTTTGCCAGAAAACTTCTTCATCATCTTAGACATCTGCTTATGCTGTTTAAGCAAACGGTTAACATCCTGAATTTGCGTTCCTGAACCGGCGGCAATACGCTTTTTACGTGAGCCGCTGATGATATCTGGGTTGCGCCGTTCGCCAGGCGTCATGGAATTAATAATACATTCCATCTGAATAATCCCTTTTTCTGCTTTACTGGCATCAGCAGCTTGGGCTAGTTGCCCCATACCAGGCATCTTATCCAGCATACCCATCATGCCGCCCATATTTTTCATCTGCTGGATCTGCTCACGGAAATCTTCCAGATCAAAACCTTTTCCTTTTTTGATCTTGGCCGCAAATTTCTCAGCTTTATCTTTATCAATCTTACGCTCTGCTTCCTCAATTAAAGAAAGCACATCACCCATACCTAGAATTCTGGATGCTAAACGGTCTGGGTAGAAAGGCTCCAGCGCATCAATTTTTTCACCCATACCAATAAACTTAATGGGCTTACCGGTAATATGACGAACAGATAAAGCTGCACCACCTCGGGCATCACCATCGGCTTTCGTCAGGATGACACCGGTTAGAGGTAAAACCTCATTGAAGGAGCGCGCGGTATTCGCCGCATCTTGACCGGTCATCGCATCGACAACAAACAAGGTTTCTATGGGATTAATCGCAGCATGAAGGCGCTTAATTTCATCCATCATGTCACTGTCAACATGCAAACGACCTGCCGTATCAACTAACAACACATCATGATGCTGGATTTTTGCATGCTGAATCGCTGCACGAGCAATATCAATAGGATCTTGATCAGCCGAAGAGGGGAAGAAATCCACACCGACTTCTACGGCTAACGTTTCCAACTGCTTGATAGCTGCCGGACGATAAACATCTGCAGATACCACCAAGACTTTTTTCTTTTCACGATCTTTTAACAACCGAGAAAGCTTTGCAACCGATGTTGTTTTACCAGCACCCTGCAGACCCGCCATTAGCACAACGGCAGGAGGTGTCGCTGCTAGGTTAAGTGCCTCATTCGCTTCCCCCATAACGCGAACCAGCTCTTCGTTAACTATTTTTACGAAGACCTGCCCAGGGGTTAAGCTTTTGGATACTTCAACACCCACCGCACGCTCTTTAACGCTATTAACAAATTCCTTAACAACCGGCAGAGCCACATCGGCCTCTAATAGCGCCATACGCACTTCGCGGAGCGTATCTTTGATATTGTCTTCAGTTAACTTCGCCTGCCCGGTCACAAAGCGAAGCGTTTTCGTTAACCGTTCTGAAAGATTCTCAAACATAGATGCCTCTACTGGGATGAAAGCATACGAAACAAGCGACAACCAATCCGACGCGCTTGCGGGGCTTCTCAATCCGGAAATAACTATAACTTTGAGCGCATTATAGCCTAGTGCATGGCTATGCCACACCCCATATTTCCACCACCGCACATTTGTGCCAAACTAGCCCTCTTTAGGAGGAAGAGATGTTTATAATTTCTACATTGTTCGCCATATTTCTTTATCTAATCGCGGCGTTTCTTCAATTTCGTGTATTAAAAGGACAACCAGCGAAAGGCAAAGTCGTCACATTACTTGCTTGTGCTGCCGTCCTCTTCCATACCCACTCCGTTTATGGCGTACTTCATCAGGATGATGGCATAAATTTAGGCTTCTTTATCGCAGGTTCACTTGTCGCCTGGCTCGTCGCTACCGTAGTTATTATTAGCAGCTTTCGACAGTCCATTGAAAATCTTTTTATCGGTGTGCTTCCGATGGCGGCCATTACGGCAGCATTATCGATGTGGGGGCCTGATCTTGGTACTGCCAAGCTTTTTAAAGGCGGCCTGATTATCCATATTCTTTTATCCATCCTTGCTTATAGCATTTTCACTGTCGCTACTTTTCAAGCCTTCCTGCTAGCTAAACAAGACCAAGCCCTTAAACAACACCATACTCGTGGGTTAGTAGCATCACTCCCTCCATTGCAAACGATGGAGCGCCTGCTTTTTGACTTACTTTGGATTGGAATCATACTGCTGACCGCCTCTTTGGTGACGGGCTTTCTCTTCGTAGAGAACCTATTCGCCCAGCACCTTGTCCACAAAACATTGCTCTCTATTTTGGCCTGGGTTCTTTATGCTGTGTTACTCTGGGGTAGGACAGTTTTGGGCTGGCGAAGTCACCGCGCTGTTCGCTGGACTGTTAGCGGCTTCTTTCTTTTAATGCTTGGTTTCTTCGGCTCCAAACTGGTTTTAGAGATTCTAGGATCTTAGACCAAAGACGCCTCTTGACACACAGTCGGCTCGCACTGAAAATGGCCTTCCCAATAGTTATGTAAGGCCTTTTGTTTTGGAAGATGCATCGATAGGTTTTCTTCTCGGCGTACTTTGTTTTCTGATTTTCTGCTCAGCTTTTTTCTCAAGCTCAGAAACAGGAATGATGTCCCTCAACCGTTACCGGCTTAAGCACCTTGTAAAACAAAACCACCGTGGCGCACGACAAGCTAGCAAGCTATTAGAGCGACCCGATCGACTCATAGGCGTCATCCTAATTGGCAATAACTTTGTCAACATTCTTGCTTCTGCTATCGCTACTGTAGTCGCAGTTCGTTTGTGGGGAGATGCAGGTATCGCTATTGCGACCGCAGGTCTAACAATTATTATTCTTATTTTTGCAGAGGTCTCACCCAAAACGGTCGCAGCGCTCTATCCTGAGAAGATCGCTTTCCCAGCATCGTTTCTACTTACCCCCCTGTTAAAACTAACCTACCCCTTAGTCTGGGTGGTGAATGGAATCACTAATGGTATATTAAAAGTCTTTGGCATAAGTACAGATGGCAGTGGCGACCATCACCTAAGTACAGAAGAGTTACGCACACTGGTGAATGAAGCCGGTGCTTTGCTGCCTAAACGTAAACAGTCTATGCTCTTAGGAGTATTAGAACTGAATGATGTCACAGTAGACGACATCATGATTCCTAAAAATGAGATTCAAGGGATCGACTTAGACCAAGACCTTGATCATATTTTAGAACAACTATCTAAAACCAATCACACCCGGCTGCCTGTTTATAACGGGGAGATAAATAAAGTGGTTGGTATTTTACATATGCGTAATTTAGCTCAACTTATCCAACAGGGAAAAGTCACTAAACCTGCCATTTTACAAGTTATTCGTGAACCTTACTTTATCCCCGAAGGAACGCCTTTACAGACTCAGCTACTTAACTTTCAGAAAGAAAGCCGCCGTATCGGCTTAGTGGTAGATGAGTATGGTGATGTACAAGGTATAGCTACGCTGGAAGATATTTTAGAGGAGATTGTAGGGGAACTGTCAGCCGAACACCGAGAGGAAAATTCTGATATTCACCCTCAGGAGGATGGTAGTTACTTTATCGAAGCTTCAGCCTATATTCGCGAGATAAATAAGTCGCTCTCTTGGGAACTTCCAACAGATGGCCCTAAAACCCTTAACGGCTTAATCATTGAAACGCTTGAGGCTATACCCGATGCTAATGTTTGTTTGCAAATCGCCAACTACCGCATCGAAACCTTGCAAATGTCTGACAACCTAATCAAAAGTGCTCGTATTATAGAGCTACCTAAAAGTGAGGACTAACTTCACAATTTTTCAAGGACACTTTGCACTTTATCTGAGATCGTTTGCTCCCTATCAGTACGTGTACCTACTCTCATCGAGGTAGTGATGCGGGGAGCACCCATATCATGCACCACTTCATGACAACGCTTCACCACGGCGAAAACCTCATCCCAATCACCTTCAATATTAGTACCGTAGGCGTGCATTTGATGAGATAAGCCCGCTGCCTGAATCTCTCTTTGACACGCAGTAACATACTCAGACACAGAAACACCTACACCCATCGGCACTACACAAAGATCAACCATCACCTTCATCATTTTTTATCCCAACTAGCAAATTTCACCCTGATAGCGCCGTTCAATTTTCTTAATAACATCACGTCGCTGCTCATTCGTCATGACACCCCACTCCGCTATTTCAATCCCGCTACGCCGGCACGCAATACACAAGTCACGTTCATCCAAAGCACAAACCCCCATGCACGGGTTGCGCACAGGAGGCTCACTTTTCTTATCAGCAGTCATGGTAATGCTCCGGTCTTGGTTTCATAGGAATATCCGCATCAAATCCAACATTAAGCAGCTCCACGAGCATATAAGCTGTCAGCCCCCAAATAATATGCCCGTCATACTCGTATGCTGGAACAAAGTGACTTTTACCCTTAAAAAGAATCTGATCCGTATGGTGACGACGATCTTCCATGAAAAAGGAGAGAGGAACGCGAAAAATAGCCTCCAGCTCGTCCGGGTTAGGCGTGAGCTCAATGGCTGCAGGGACAATACCCACCCAAGGAGTCACCTGTAAGCTATGCTTTGACATCACTTGCCCCAACGGCGCAAGGACCTCAACATCATTTGGTGACAACCCAATCTCTTCCTCGGCTTCTCGCAAGGCGGTATAAAGGAGATCAGGGTCAGTGATATCGTGCTTCCCTCCGGGAAACGCCACCTCTCCACCGTGGGTAGATAAATGCGAAGAGCGCTTGGTTAAGATAACTTGCGGCTCAGGTGCATCAGTTAGCGCAATAAGCACACCAGCCTTAGGGCTCCCACTTGAAAATTGGCGTGGTTTGTATGTTAGTAATCTTTGGCGAAGTTGATTAAGCATAAAATTCCTATCTCAATTCTCCAAATATCATACCTCAAGAACAGCCACGGCTGTCAGCACCTCTCAAGCTATCTAGATACTGTTCATCAAGCTGGCGTTATAACCGCGTCAGGACGTTTAGGTTGCCACTGACTTAGCAAGACACCTCCTATCACCAATGCGGACGCACATAGCTGCTGTAAATTAAACGTTTCCCCTAGTATAAAAAACGCCATTATCAAAGTAAAAACAGGAATTAAGTTGATAAAGGCGGAGGCTTGGGAGGCTTTTATTTTCGAGACTGCTAAATTGTATAGTCCATAAGCGCCTATATTAATCAGCGTACCTAGATAGACAATGGCTGCAAGCCCTTCCATATTCACAGACCTCGGCAACTCTGTACTAGGGAGCAGCATAAAAGGGGCGAAAAACAATGCGCCACAAAACGCCTGCAGCGCCGTCAAAAACCATGTGGAGTAGCGAGACGACAAATGCTTAAGCGCCAGCGTATAACCTGTCGCGCAAACCATGGCACATAATTCTAAAAAATTTCCTAGCAACGGATTAGGGGCATGATCAGTTTCATTGCTGGCTAAACTCAACCAGATTGCCCCCGCCACCGCCACACCAAAACCCAACCAGGCCTCACGGTGAAGACGCTCTTTCAACACGTAAAAGGCACCAATCGCTACCAACAAAGGAGCCAAAGCCGTGATCATTCCGGCTTGAGCAGCACTGGTGTTTTGTAATGCATGTGCTTCAAATAGAAAATACAAACAAGGCTCGGATATCACCATGAAAAGCAAAGGCTTCCAGTCACCCTTGCGATAGTCAATCCTGACAATATATTTAAAGCAGAGAAGAAAACAGACAGACGCCACCAGCATACGCCCAAGGATAACTACCATAGGGTCATAACTTTGAAACGCTATTTTCAAAGCGATAAAAGAGCTTGCCCATAACAGCATAGCAAAGCATAAGCTAACGAAGGGTATCAAGTGCGTTGGCATCATTAGGACGTTTCCAGAAAAAGGCTAGGATACTCCTAATTCAACATAAGCCAAATTAATATTTATTAACTAGCATAATTTTTTTTAATGATACTAATGAAGTCTTTTGCAGGAATAGCCTTAGAAAAGAGAAAGCCTTGCGCTTGATCACAGCGATGCGTCATTAAAAACTCTGCTTGTTCGACTGTTTCGACACCTTCTGCGATGGTCTCCAAGCCCAAATGCCTAGCCACATCCAATATAGAGCCCACAATCGCTTTATCATCCTTATCGTTTGGTAAGCCATCAATGAAAGCTCGATCAATCTTTAGTTTATCTAACGCAAACTTTTTCAGATAAGCCAAGCTGGAATAACCTGTACCAAAGTCGTCTAGCGCTATTTGGACACCGAGATACTTGAGCTTCATGAGCAGTTGCCGAGTCCTGACCGCATCCTTCATCAGAGTACTTTCCGTAACCTCCAGTACCAGGCGCTCCGCAGGAAAACCGGTCTCTTTGAGTATCTCTCTAACCGTCGAGTAGAATTCATAGCGGAATTGAACCGCTGATACATTAACTGCAATCGAGGGGAGCTCATACCCTTGAGATAACCACTCAGCACCTTGTCTGCAGCTCTCTCTAAGCACCCACTCACCAATAGAGAGAATAAGCCCTGTTTCTTCAGCCAAAGGAATAAACTGATCCGGCGCTACTAAAGCGTCCTCGTGGTGCCAACGGATAAGTGCTTCGCAACCTGACAAACGCTGGGTCTGCATATCATATTGAGGCTAATAATAAAGCTCGAATGCTTTTTTCTCGAGTGCCTGCCTTAATGCATTTTCCATAATCAGACGTGACGAAGCCTTTTCGTTCATCTCAGCACTATAAAATTGGAAGTTATTTCGTCCTAAAGATTTCGCATGATAGAGCGCAGCATCTGCATTGCGCAGAAGTGTTTCAAAGTCTTCACCGTCAGCAGGATAACTTGCGATACCTATACTAGGGGTTACTATAAGCTCTACACCTTGCTCGGCAATGGGCTCAGAAATCATTCGAAGTAGACGCCTCGACAGGTTCGCCGCTGATGCAATAGCATCATCACCATTACCGGAGATTAAAACAACAAATTCATCCCCCCCTATACGACTAACCGTATCTATTTCTCTCACAGCTCCTTGTAAACGTTGCGCGACTTCCTGTAGAACTTGATCACCTGCACTATGACCCAATGAATCATTGATATTTTTAAAACGGTCTAAGTCAATAAACATCAAGGTAAAACATCTTAATTGCTGACGCTTAGCTCTGGCTATCGTTTGGTTAACACGATCCATTAGCAAGCGTCTATTAGGCATGCCCGTTAACTCATCATATTCAGCCATGTAACGGAGCTGTTCTTCAGCCAGTTTTTGTTCGGTGACATCACTAAAAGTTGCAACATAATTTACAACTTCACCTTGCTCATCACGAAATACTGAAAGAGACAAATGTTCAGGGAACGTTTGCCCTCCTTTTGTTGTATTCCATATCTCTCCTGCCCATTGATCCGTTTTCGCCAGAGAAGACCACATTCGCCGATAGAAATCAGGAGAATGTCTGCCTGAAGAGAGCACCCTAGGATTAACCCCTTTTACCTCCTCTAAGGTGTATCCTGTAATATCTGTAAATGAGCGATTAACAGCGACTATTCTATTTTCAGGATCGGTGACCATAATGCCCTCACGAGCCGTTTCAAAGACTCGCGCAGCTATCTGCAACTCCCGAGCATCTTCATCTATCTGGTACTTCTGCGCTTTAATATCAGCTTGATAATCGAGAAATAAACGCCGTAACCACTGGCCATAAGCCCATGAAATCAATAGCATAACAAGACCAATAGCACTCAAGACCAGCAACAGGAACCATAGATCCTCTGTCAGGCTTCTCTGCTGTTCTTGTACTTGCTGCCGAAATATCTGATCAACCTCTTCAGGATAAACCCCTGCAACTAGAATCCAGTTCCAATAAGGCACGACTTCCACCAACGATAACTTCTTAGAAGAATGACCACTACCGTCAGGAAAAAGCCATTCATACTCGGTAAAACCACCCCCTTGCTTAGCTATATCTAACACCTGCTGGACAACTTTACGCTCTTGCTCGCTTCGCAATAAAGAGACATGCTGAGGTAATTGGCGCTCCTGTGTATTCGGAGAAAAAAGCACGTAGCCATCTCGATCTAGGACAGATACGTAGCCATTACGCCCAAAACGCAGTGATGATATGCGCTTTAATGCTTCTTTCTTTAGATCGTTTTCCGTCTGATACAGATAATCCCCTGTGCCTATCACCCAATCAAAAGGCTCAAAGTAACGCACATAGGCTAACTTGGATTTCATGACTTTATTATCGTCAGGGGGATACCAACGATAACGACTAATACCTGCACGTTCTGGATTTTTTACAGCATCCACCAAGCCACGCATGATGTAATGCCCTGTATCATCCTGATTATCCCAGAGAGAGGTACCTTCTAATTGCGGTGCAGTAGGCAGAAGAATGCACTGACCCTGCATGTCATCAATAAAGAGATACCCTCTACCATTAAAAAAGCGCACCTCTCTTAAGGACTCACGGATAATCTCTTGAATCTGTGAGTCAGGAAGCTTGCCATTCAAAGAAGTATATAAGGATGTAGCAACCGAATGAGCTTGGTTAACATAGCTTTTAGCATCCTCCGCTAGAACACTTTCTGCCTGTTGACTCATGAAACGGATATAGTCTAAAACGGATGCCAGCTCCGTCTTTAGGCGAGTTTTTTGAGTACTGAGCACCTCATCATGAAGATCGCTGACTCTGGTTTGATCAAAATATTGCCGCGTGACTAAAAAGCCAAATATAGTGACGAGTATCAGGAGCACAACCCCCATCATTCCCCATGTTTGATAACGAGGTAGATTTTGGGGATTGATATTTAACGACATAAAATCAGCGGTTCCGAAATTAACAACGGCTCATCCTGAAAGGCGACAAGCAGATAAATCCTAACTGCTCTAATTAACTGAATGAGATTGTATACCAGCCAGCCGAATCAAAACAGTCGCCATATCAATACAAATTTAACAAACTACGTCGCTTTAATCTCGCCTTCATACTTACGATAGTCAGGACTATGCAATCGACTGTAATTCAAATTACGAAATAGACCTGTCAGTTTCGTATAGTGAGCACGAACCTCCTCTTTGTCGCCAAACTCACGAGCCTTCGTTAAGCAGCCCAGAAGCTCATGAAACAGCGCCTTCTGCCGTTCAACTGTTGTAGAAGCATCAACCGGATCAAATGCATCCTGTTGCAAATAGACCTGATCTAAACAAATAGCTTTATGGTAGGTTATATAATCATCTAGAGTGACGCCTTCTTCACCAGTAACCTGCATCATCTGCTGAATTTCTTCACCAGCCTGCAGTAACTTTTGCATAGATTTAACTTGTTCAACCCAGTCCTCTCCCATATGAGTACTATACCAATCAGATAACTGTTCCAAATAGCGCGACCACGATAGCAATGGGTCCACTGCAGGATAAGCCCTTTTATAAGCGCGCTCAGCACTTAACCCAAGAAAAGACTTAACCGTACGAAGCGTCGACTGCGTCACAGGCTCTTCGAAGTTACCTCCAGCTGGTGATACCGTCCCGATCAAGGTTAAACTTCCCCGCTGCCCCTCATTATTTTCTATCAGACCCGCCCTTTCATAGAGCGCCCTGACGGACGAATCCAAGTAAGCGGGGAAAGCCTCCTCGCCAGGAATCTCCTCTAATCGCCCGGAGGTCTCACGCATCGCTTGCGCCCACCGTGACGTTGAATCAGCGATCAGCAGCACATTGTTACCCATTTGCCGGTAGTACTCTGCAATCGTAATACCTGTATAAATAGAGGCCTCCCTTGCGGCCACCGGCATGGATGAGGTATTACAAATAATCACAGTACGATCCATTAAGGATCCCCCTTTAGGGTCCGCCATGTTAGGGAATTCGGTAATTGTTTCTACAACCTCCCCTGCTCGCTCACCACACGCCACAATCACCACAATATCAACATCGGAGAATCGTGAGATCAAACTCTGTAACACGGTTTTACCTGCACCAAAAGGCCCGGGTATACAGGCGGTTCCGCCCCGAGCAATGGGGAAGAATGTATCTATCAATCGAATAGTGGTCAGCAAGGGCTCGTTAGGGAAGAGCCGCTTTGAGTTGCCAGCCCTCAGTAAGGGTTCCGAAACCGGCACCCTGACAGGCCACTGCTGTTGCATCGTTACTTCAATTTCATTGCGATCCGTTTTTAACCGAGCAACCGGTGTCGTCACATTGAAGGATCCCTCTTGCACCCAACTAACTTCAGCCTCTCCTTGTAAACCAAAAGGGGCCATGATTTTGTGTTTAAAACGCCCCTCCTGCACAGCACCTATAACATCACCTGCACGCACCTTAGCGCCAATTTTCACGACAGGGACAAAAGCCCAATGTTGATGGGGATCGATACCCGATACCTCCAATCCTCTTGGAAGAAAGAACCCATGTTGTGAGGCTATCAACTCCAAAGGGTTCTGCAATCCATCGTAAACTTGCCCCAATAGTCCAGGCCCAAGAGAGACAGATAGCATATGCCCCGTTTGCTCAACCGGGTCCCCTATGGCCACACCACGTGTGCTTTCAAACACTTGGACATCAGCTTCACCAAACCGAACCCTTAACACCTCAGCCTTTAAAAACTCTTGCCGGCCCTCTACTCCCAAACGGGTTGGACAGATATGCACCACTTCATTTTTGATAATCGGGAAAGGAGTGCCGTCTGCATTGGATAACATCTGGATAGTCACGATATCATCGCGAACACCTTTGACTTTAGCTGTCACTTGCCTGCTGTTCATGATTCAGTTTTCTCCTTCTCCAGGTCATCATGCAACGATGTGCTGCCAATCAATGTGCTTGTCATCGAATCAAATATTTGGCGGGCTTTTTGCGCATCCGCTTTGAGCGACTTTGCTAACACCCCCCAACGAAGTACGTAGCATGCGACGGCTTCAAAATTAAAATCTTGCTGCTTTTCACAATAAAAGAGGTCTTGCCATAAGTGTGCTAGCAATGCATTTTCAGCTTGCCCGGGCAACCCTTTCTTGAGCAAACGAACAGTCACTGACATATGCGGGTGAAACTCATCCATTGAAAACATAGGCTCATACCAATGCCTACTGATAAAACCATTCCAACGCCCAATGCCTGAGAAGTGCTCAGGGTGATTCATACCGGCTTCCCGGTAGCGGATAGCCGCAATGACACTTCTCATTTCTAACTGATAATAGACTCGCTGCTTTAATACATCAGACCGCAGGTTACCCAATGCTTTGGTCCAGTATCGGACAACATCTCGATCCGATAATTGAGAAAGGGTATCCTCCTCAGGAAAGTAAAGTGACTCCAAGCACTGTAATTGCTGGCTGTCTTGCTCACTGAGCATACTTAAGCGCCGATCTAATGCGAGACGCGTAATCGGCAGCACTTTACCACTCTCCAGTTTGGGCAGATGGGGAAGCGACGTCAGCAACGTGTAGTATTCACTCACTAGCGAATAACCCCTTCAAGGATAGCGCGAAACCTAGGCTGTAGATGTTTCAGCAACAGTTGTGATATCGCCGCACTGCTTAGATCAACCTCGATCTCCTGACCGACGAGAGAAACCTTGATACCCTTCCCTTCATGAAGTCCAATACTGAGCCCTTCACGCAACTGCTCAGCAGTCAGTGATTGAACAAATTTACTCAGCTGACCGTCACGATACTCACTGGGGTTTCGTCGCAACTCCTCTAAGCCAATAAAGGCTTGAGGCAGCAGCAATTCCACTTTATCTATGGCATCTAACCCCATATCGACACGACTCTTACCAACCAGCTCAATGATTAAGCGTTGCAAGAACTCAGGATTATCCATCTGCTGCGACACAAGGCGCTCTACTTGATCCGTGAAGCTCTTGCCCAAGCTCTCTTTAACTTCAAGATTCATATCCCTTGCCGCAATACGCAAAGCATCTTCACCGGCCTTACGTAAATGCTCTGCCTCACGACGCGCATTGGCTACCAATTGCTCGGCCTCCTGACGCGCTTGAGACAACAACCAGTCGGCGCGGTGCTCAGCCTCTTCGATTAAGCGTGATGCCTCTTGCTGCCCTGTACGTACGCCTTGCTCTCTCAGCTGCTCTATGAGTGCTTCAACACCCGAAGAGGCATGTACTCCATTATCATTCATTGCGGCCTCCTAAGCGGGAACACCCGCACTGATAACCAGCGCAAAGATAAAAGCAAACACAGCAAAACCTTCGACAATCGCTGCAGGCGCCAATGACATCCCAAAGATTTCAGGACGAATTTTAGAGACATTAATCGCTGACGCGCAGCAGCGCCCTTGATATGCCGCACTGAATAACAGTGCCAAACCGCAAAGGATACCAATACCCGCCAACCCCGCCGCGTTCTCCGGCGTAACTGTGCGATTCAAGGCAAACATCACGACGATGCCATAGATGGATTGTGAGGAAGGCATAGCCGAAATACCTATGTATCGACCATGCCCCGACTCCGTTTCCAATAGTGCGCCACATGCCGCCTGCCCAGCCAAAGAACAGCCAATCATACTGCCGATTGCACCCAGTGCCATGGGCGCATATAGCCCAGCCCACCCTAATGCCATAATCAGGTTATCCAAGGTAAAACCTCCCGTTTTGCGAATGGTTGAAAGGCATAGCCTTCATCCGCCAGACTCCAGTTATAGAATTCGATTAAGTTTAAGCGTAAGCCATGAATGACCCCGCTGATAACCGTCAACACAAAGTTTAGTAAGTGCCCTGTGAGCAGAATCAGTACTTTCAATAGCAAGCCTATACCCGGAAGCGCAACGGCCACATCAACCGCAAGCTGATTGAAAGTAACAGCAAGCGAAGCACTGGCTAACCCAAGCGCAAACAAGCGCAGGTAGCTCAATACATCACCAAATAGTTTCGTAACATTTGTGAGTGCCAACAAACCGCTTAAGAGGCGCTTTAAACCCCAGCCAGAGGTTTCAGTAGTAAATAAAAACACCATTACCAACCCCAATCCGGCGCCCAGCCAATGGATGACTGTGAAACCTGACAACCAGCCCCATAAAATAGAAGCGATAGCAATCGCCCAGCCTAGCGGCCCCCAGCGTGTTCGTTCTTTACGTCGAACCCACGCCATCATTAAGTTGCCTAATATCAGATGACCTGCCCCGATACTGATAGAGAGCATCATCATACTGTCGAAGTCATTCAGATCCATGACCTTAGCTGGCGCTAGCCATGAGGGCGGAGGCGCACCAAAATAGCTACCCACCAGTACACCCCAAACCACACCCGCCAAGGTTAGCGCAACGCCCATTACACGAAGTCGCCGCAGGCTCTGCGTTGCTTCCATGCGCTTCCAGTAGAATGCCAGAATCCCTCCCAATAAGAGTGAGTAGCCTGCATCAGACATGATCAAGGCAAAGAAGATAACGAAAGAGAAGAACACAACCCGAGACGGATCCCAGCCGCGATACCCTGGCATCTGAAAAAAATGCACAACTTCTTCTCCGCCGGCAACGGAATTCGGATTATCAAGGTAGGTTGGCGGTAACTCATTCGTTTCCGGCTGCAGAAGCTGAAGCACCATACCCTGCTCCCTTGCGAACCCTTCCAATAATCCAATATCCCGTTCTGCAACCCAGCCTTGTATCGCAAAAATTTCTTTCCGATCCATCGTCTGATCCGCAACACTCTTTAGACTGTCTTGGTCAGCGATGCCAGCAACCGAGCGCTGTAAAAGATAGATCCACCGCGTTAGGGCTTCTCGTTCCGCCTCCAGTGTTTCGAGCAAGATCTCTACATCCTCTAACTCGCGCTCTAGCATATCCATAGGTACTGAACCGGTATGGGTGCGCTGCACAGGCATTAGATTCGCAGGAGGCTCTTTAGGCGAGACGACCGCGACATAGGTATGTCGATTATCTCGATGAACGACAGACCAAGGGAGTGGCACATCACTTAGCTCGCGCATCTTATAATTTGGCACCAAGTAAAACCAAAGCTTATGCTCATACAGTTCACCATGCTCTGGAAGAATAAAACTCCCCCATGGGCGCAGATCTTTGATGCGTTTTTTAAGGAAATCTCTACGCTCAAGTAAAGCCAAACGCCGATTTCGATTTTCAGAAACTTCCGCCAAAATAGTATCTAGCTTGAAATGCCGCTCACTGAGCACCTGACGGCGCTTGTGGGAGCAGGAAAGCAGATATGCCAGCAATGTGGATAAATACTCGGGGCTAACATCCGCTTCTTGATGCGTATGAGGCTCACGCATTTTCTTAGAGGAGAGCGGGATGATGTGTAGCACGCCTAACGTCTGCAGCTGATCCAGCAGCTGCGCTTTGTGCTCCGCCAGTCCAATCAGAGTCGCTTTTTGGAGTTTCAAAATACTCATAAAGTCACCAAACTCCGACTTTTATTCTTCGCGATCTTTGCTCGAACTACGCCCGCACGCTCCGCATCCGAGAGCGCAATACGTATTTTTCTCAGGTTCTTTTCACTTTGCGGAATCAAAACTTTCTCGAATAAGTTCAGCCGTTGCGTCGTTTTTTGCAGGCCCTTTCCTAATAAATCTAAACGCTTATTCTCGATCGCAATACGCACTTCTAATTGCAACGCCTTTTCAAGGCAAGACACTAAGAGATCAACCCAAAAAGGGGTCACTAACCGCGAATACGCCTGACGCTCCACGACTAATTCATCCAACAGCGGTAACTTGAGGCCTACTAAATTTTGTGAAACTAGGGTAAGTTTCATCACTTTTAGCAGGGTTGAAAGGTCAATTTCGTGAGAGGCTAATAGGGTCAGCTCACCCTCCACCTTTTCGCGTAGTTGCGCTAAATCTGCTTGATACGCTAGCAACAACTTTTGTGTTTCCACGCGGGCCGCCATCAACTGCTTTCGCTTAAGATCCAACGCCGGCACCACCTGCCGGTACGACTTTAAGCGGCGGCTCTCTTTATTGAGAGTGCTTTTATTAAGTGCCAACTTCGCCATATTAAGGATCTACTTGCGATAACGTATCAGCAGTCGTTGGGAAATATTTTTCCACCAAGGAGTCTTTCATTAACAGCTCATCCCGTGAAAAACACTCTGCTAATACCTGCCAACAACGATCTAGTGCATCTTCTAGCGGCATCGTAACGTTGATATCCATGAAATCCCGCTGGAATAACTCTCCAAACTTCAACAACCGATGATCATATTCACTCAACTCAAATGACATCGCTTGCTTTTGCTGCGCATCCTGAGCAGCGGCATAAAAACGCACCATGGTATTCATGATCTGGCTATGATCTTCGCGAGTCACCTTGCCAATAACATGCTGCTTTAATCGAGATAAAGAACCGAAAGGATCTATAACACCATCATGAAGATAGAATTGCCCCTCAGTAATGTAACCCGTGTTATCAGGGACAGGATGGGTTACATCATCACCGGGCATCGTTGTTACGGATAAAATCGTTACCGACCCTGCGCCTCGGTAATCGCAGGCTTTCTCATAGCGTCGCGCTAGCTGCGAATAGAGATCTCCAATGTAACCTCGGTTAGAAGGCACATGTTCCATGGAAATACCTACCTCTTTCAGCGCATCTGCATATGCGGTCATATCGGTGAGCAACACCAAAACACGCTTTCCCTCTTCAACCGCAAAACGTTCAGCGACCGCTAGCGCCATATCCGGCACTAGCAACCCTTCTACCACCGGATCTGAACCTTGATGCACAAACATAACCGTGCGTGCCAGCACACCCGCATCTTCGAAGGCTTTACGAAAAAAGTAATAGTCATCGAAAATTAATCCCATACCGCCAAATACAACAATATCAGCATCAGCATGGGTACCAATTTGCGCCAGAAGCTGATTATAAGGCTCACCTGCCACCGAAAAGATAGGAATTTTCTGGCTTTCTACCAAGCAGTTGAACACATCAATCATTGGAACATCGGTACGGATCATATGTGACGCTAACACCCGACGCGCCGGATTCACCGTTGGGCCATCAATTTCAATACTCGGTTCATCATTCAGTTGAGGGCCGCCATCAATCGCGCGTCCAGTACCCGAAAAAGCACGCCCGAGAATATTAGGCGAAAAAGTTACTTCCATAGACCGACCTAAGAAGCGAACAACCGAGTGCGTCGACAACCCTTTCGTACCCGAAAATACCTGAAGAGAAACCTCCTCTCCTTCTAAAAGAATGACTTGTGACAGGTAGGGAGGACGAGCACTATCGGCAATACTCTCAATCAGTGCCAAGTCGCCAAAACAGATCGCCGTTTGCTTATTTTCTGTGGCAGGGACATGAACTTTAACTATATCCCCAACAATTTCCAAAATCCGGGAATAGCGCATGAGTAACTGTGTCACTGAAATCTCCCTATGCAGCCATGATTTACTAATAGATCAGTAGATTAAAACTCTGCTAATTTCCAAACATCGTAGGCCACTTCCTCGTAGGGGTGCACCTGCTTTAACACCTCAATCACGCGCTTAATAAGATGATCTTCACACACCATCTCCACCTTCCACTCAGGAAGTTTCTCCAGCTGATTAAAAGTGCCAATAAAAGGCTGACTCGCTTCGGTTGGCCTAAACTGACCTTGACCTAAGGTTTGCCAACAACACGCCTCATAATTGCCTATTTTTCCTGCACCCGCATCAAACAAGGCACCTTTTACCTCTTCCAGCTGCGCTTCAGGCACAAAGAAAGCTAACTTGTACATACTCTACCCTGATGTCATTTTTCGCATATTGATCTACAACATAGGACATGCCAGATAGATTGTGCAAGTGCGTTATGACAATTTAATGTTGCAGTCTCTCAACAATAGCTTGTGCGATAGCGGGAATCTGATCTTTTAGGGATAACGACATATCAGCCAGCGGGTAACATTGTTCCAATTGCACAGCACAGACCACGCTCATTGGAAGCTCTATGGATAACGCAGCGGCCAGCTCAAACGTGTCTTGTACACCCCAAGAGTGGCCACTGGTCATTTTAACCCGCTGATTCAGCATCAACTCATGGGGAACCAGAAAGCATACATCACCTATCTGCTGACCGAAATCTGCCGCATCGATAACCAAGGCGGCACCTCCCGACTGCAGATGAGGTAATAATGACAACCCAGGCCGATCTAAACAGAGCCACTCAGCGACAAGGGGAAGTAAGTTATTAACATGAAGGTGGTCAGCTATTATCCACGCAACTTGGTCATCACCGTGAGGCGAACCTATCGCTATGACTTTTGATATCGTATCCATACCATTAACATTATCGTCGCTTTATGTTCAGCGTTAGAAAATGAGTTGCACAAGATATACAGGGATCATAATTACGAATAACCTGCTCACAATGTTTCTGCAGCGCTTCATCCGTCTGATCTAAGCCGAAAGCTAACAAAGATTCATGTAGGTCTTGTTCGATTCTCGCCTGATTTTGGCTGGTAGGCGGCACAATACGCGCAAACGCAATATGGCCTTGCTCATCCACCTCATACTGGTGCCATAGCAACCCTCTGGGTGCTTCGCTCCAACCATAACCTGTTCCTGGCGCCACCTCCCAAGCAACCGATGGTGAGCATGGCAGACAATAACGCTTTAGTATCTGAATAGACTCATGCAGCGCAAAGCAAATTTCAATGCCTCTTGCCAACATACTATCGAAGAGTGTTTGGCTAGGAAAACGAGGGTAACGGGATAACATATCTAACAGATAATGAGAGCCCTCTCCATGGTGTTTGATTAGATTGAGCCTCGCTAAAGGACCAACTAAGTACGGCTGCTGATCAAGATGGCTCCACAAAGCGGTTGAGTAGGGTGACTGAAACTCTTCAACATGCTCCGTGAATTGCTCGGCCAATAAACGGTGGCCTTGCGTTGAGTGCAGAGCACCTTGTTCAATAGCGCCTTCTGGACACACCAAGGCAACAGAAGTAAACGTTTGGGCAGGCCCTGTTACTGGGAGTTGATTAAGCCAGGCCAACATTGCTTCAGCTTCAGGGAGTGCTGCCTCTAACTTAGCCAGCAGTTTGCTGATCGATAATCTATCCGGCGCACGGTGAAAACCACCTATTTTGACACCAATCGGGTGAACAGAGCGTCCGCCAAGCAAACGCATTATTTCATTTCCCAAGCTTTGCAGCTTCAGACCTCGCCTGACTTGATCAGGGTAATCCTTTGCCATGGCAATACCGCTTGCATATCCTAGGAAGTCGGGCAGCGCCAGCATATGGACATGTAAGGCATGACTCTCTATCCACTCACCACAATATAACAGTCGGCGCATCTGCTGAACCCAAGGATCGGGCTCCACCGAAAACAGAGACTCGAAAGCATTAACAGCACTGACTTGATAAGCAACTGGACAGATACCACAGATACGCGCCACCATATCGGGTACTTCGCTAACGTGGCGCCCTTCAAGGAACTTCTCAAAAAAGCGAGGTGGCTCATATATTCTCAGACGTAAGGTCTCAATGTTGCCGTCTTGGATAATTAAATCTAACGCACCCTCGCCCTCTACTCTGGCTAAGATAGGTACCGATAAATCCACTCGGCGCTTACTCATCTGGCACCTCCTGAGTCACTGACCAGTCCGTGCGCGTAGAATGAATCAACCGAAAGCGCCTTGCTATACGCTCTGGTTGATACCCTAAACCGACAAAACGGTTAGCCAACCCCTGCGCATTACAGGTATCTGATGGCCCAAAACAGCCAAAACAATCACGGCCAAACGCAGGACACAACGCACCACATCCTGCCCGAGTAACAGGCCCTAAGCAGGGCTCCCCCATAGTAACGAGCGTGCATACATATTGGGCCCGCTTACAAGACATACACACTTTTTCAGTATCATCAACAGGCCATACTCCGCGCAATAAGGCGCCGACTAACGTCACGATCTGCTGGCTCGTAATGGGACACCCCCAAAGTTCAAAATCGACGGGGACGTAGTCAGCAATCGCCGACGAGGTACGAAGCGTGTCGATATAGGAAGGCGTTGCATAGATCGTCCCTGTCCAATCATCGGGGCTTTGCGCAGCATTTTTTAAGGCCTGAATCCCTCCCGATGTCGCGCAAGCACCGATGGTAACCAGTCGGTTGCTCACCGCACGAATTGAGGCTATACGACTTTCATCATGGGCAGTCACGATACTACCTTCAATAAAAGCGATATCGACATGGGCCAACTCATCGACATAACCGGCTTCAGGAAAGTGCACAATCTCTACTGCTTCGGATAATTCAATCAATGCTTCTCCCATATTGAGAAAGGCTAACTGACAACCATCACAGGAACTAAATTTATGCACAGCAATGCGTAGACGTTCCATCAAAACCCCCGCTTACCTAGCAACTCTGCGATTTCAGGGTAACTAAAGACAGGCCCATTTCGACAGACAAAGGCAGCTCCAAATTGACAATGCCCACACAATCCAAGTGCACATTGCATATTACGCTCCATGCTCAGAAAAAGATTTTCGGGGCCGTAGCCTAAATTGATAAGAGTTACAGCTGAGGCACACATCATCCCTTCAGGGCCACACATCATTACGTAGCTATGCTCAGGATCAGTTTCTAGCTGGCCAAGTAGTTCTGTCACTTGCCCCGTATGGAACGGCCAAGCCATGCCCGTTTGATCAGCTGAGAGCAACACCTGAGTATTTTCAACCTGCCGCCAAATCTGGTATTGCTCTGCCCAAATAAGATCATCACTATGCTTAACACCCTGTACAATCGCAAGGCGACCAAACTGCTCCCGCCGCTGCATGACATATTTAATCAATGAAACGACGGGGGCACACCCCAAGCCGCCCGTCACCACGACAATATCTTTCCCATTCAATAATTCCAGCGGCCAGCCACGACCAAAGGGACCACGCAAACCTAATTTATCGCCGGTTTTTAGTTTCGATAGCCCTGCGGTAACCCGACCAACCTGTCGGATCGTATGAGCAATTGACCTCCCATCCCGCGGGTCCGATGCGATCGATATGGCAACCTCCCCCACACCTGGCAATGTCAGCATATTAAATTGCCCTGGAAGAAACTGATAAGCCTCACGCAGCATCTCGCTACAGATACGCAACTTCAATGTAAAAATACTCGGCGTTTCTTCAATGCATTGTAAAACTTGGACCTCTGCGGGCACGCGCTTCATATCCATCAGGAGTCCCCCGCACAAACTGCATTAGCAACGGCGACGAAGTCGATACCGGCAGGGCACCACGTCGTGCAGCGGCCGCAGCCGACACATCCACTACGACCATATTGTTGGTGCCAACTCCCCAATTTATGAGTCATCCACTGTCGATAACGGCTCGCAATATCAGGCCTGACCTGATGGCCTGCCATATAACCATGTCCTTGGGAGAAACAACTATCCCATGATCGATGATGATTACTAACGCTCACATCCAGAGAAACCTGTTCTGTTTCTTTATGACAAAAGCAGGTCGGACAAACGGAAGTGCAGTTGCCACACGCTAAGCACTGTTCTGCTACGCGTTGCCACTGTGGGCTATCTAAATGAGCAAATAATACGGTAGATAAGTCACCTGAGGGCAGAGCTTTGGATTGCGCCTCAATCGCTTGCTGATGCTGGCATATGGCCTCATCTCTTTGAGCTTGCGTCGGCACCTGCAACAAAGAGGTACACTTTCCTAGCAAGCGTCTGCCCTCATCCGTCCCAGTGCGGACCAAATAGCCGTTATCCAGCTCAGTAAGATTCCAATCCGCCTCTCCACCTGTATGGGGACCATCGCCCGTAGAAGCACAGAAACAAGTATCGGCAGGGTGAGAACAGTCAACAGCGATCAGGAATAACGATAATCGGCGCTTTTGGTAACCTAAGTCTTGATGACTTGCCTGCAAGAAGTGCTGATCTTGCAACTTCATGGCTGCCATATCACAACCACGAACGCCCAGAATGGCAATCTTTGTAGGTTGAGGATCCGGAGGTAAAAAAACCAAACTGCCATCTTCCATACGCTTTGAAGACCATAGCAGCTCATCAGATGGAAACAGAAACGGACGAATCGCCTGAGGACCATTAGCCCACGCAAACAAACGCTCTGGCATATCATGGTACAGCTGATAGTGCCCTGAAGATTGTTGATCATGCCAACCTTTAGGAAGATCGCTTTCTTGGAAAATGGGTTTGTACTGAATAGCTTGGTCGGCCACCACCGGCCCTACCACATCAAAACCCTCAGCAACCAAGGTTTGCAATAAAGGCCACAAACTAGGGCGCTCGATAAAGTAGGTTGAATCCTCAGCCATGGATGATCCCCTATACCGTTTCCTACTCAGCATAGAACATCACGAGCGGAGAATAAATATCTGCCTACTTATTAGCCTTCGTCCTGCAATACAGACATCTTAGGATATAATGAGACAACAAGATCGGGAGGGATAATGATTAGATTACTAGGAGCGCTTGCCGCTATCGTTTTGATGTTCATTTGGCTGTCGCCAGAGCCAACGCCTTCCAACGATACACCTGTTATAACCCTACCACCGACTACAAGCGTTCAAGGGAGTGCTTTACAAGCGCCTATCCAGATTCCTATTACCCAATCATCACCTCACCAGTTGGAAAAGTACACGCTTTACCCCAAAGCAGAAATTCATTTTTCGGCACGCTTGCTCAGTAAAGAGTATTATCGATTTGATCGGGAGTCTGACTTATCACCGGTCGATCTCGCCCTAGGGTGGGGACAAATGGCAAATCCCACTGTCACTAACCAGCTAACCATCTCGCAAAGCGGTCGCTGGTTTCGCTGGAAAACAGATCAGCTGCCAATCCCTCGCAAAGAGATTGAGATAAGTGCAGCCAATGTACATATCATACCCGCCAACAACAGCATTAAAGACCAGATATCAGACATAAAAGAGGGGGAAATGATTCGGCTTTCAGGGCAACTGGTTAATATCAAAAGCGACGATGGCTTCTATTGGAACACCTCGTTAACCCGAGAGGATACAGGAGGAGGGGCCTGCGAAATACTCTACACCACACATGTAGAGCGCCTGCCAGACCCCTTTCAATAGAGAGATATTAAAGCTCTTCTATTTGGCGACGCATATCTTCGATTTTGCGGGAGACCACTTTTTCCAGATGCTCAATATCATCAAGCAATCGCTGCTTTTTGGTTTGTGCGGATTTATCTTCTGCAACCAACTGATCTAATTCAGCCACCGCCCTGAGAAAATAAGGAGAAGACTCAGTCGTTGCAATATAAGGTACGCGCCCTTCATTAACGCGCATATTCTTATGCATACGTTTAAATTTAAACTTCTTACTTTTTGCCATCCAGTCGCCTTGATGACGATGGAAATAGATTTTCAAGATATCTACATCGCCTTCGATACGCGAGGTATAGCGCTCAATATCATGAGGCTCATCGATACCCATTTCTACCAGTGTTGGAAACTTCTCTGCAGACATGTACTTTTAACTCCCTACGGGTCGCTTCTTATTTATACGAAAGTATAGAGCACCTTAGGAAAAATTTTCATCAAAGGAAACAAAAATTTGACAGAGAGATTAACTTTTTTCAGGCAACAAAAAAGCTGCCCGAAAGCAGCTTATAAAACAATCAGTTAGAAATCAGCTTAGCGAAGCGACAAAACATCCTGCATATCAAACTGTCCTATCTCTTTATCAGCCAACCAAGCTGCAGCTCTAACAGCACCTTTGGCAAAGGTCATGCGACTACTAGCTTTATGAGTAATCTCTATACGTTCACCTTCCGTTGCAAACAGTACTGTATGATCACCGACTACATCACCTGCTCTGATCGTCTCAAAGCCAATCTCTTTACGAGTACGTGCCCCTACCTGGCCTTCACGACCATAAACAGCACACTCTTTAAGATCTCGACCCAATGCATCAGCCACCACTTCGCCCAAGCGCAGTGCAGTGCCCGAAGGAGAATCCACTTTATGTCGATGGTGCGTTTCGATGATCTCAATATCGTAGTCATCTCCTAATGTGCGCGCGATCGTATCTAAAATTTTAAAACAAACATTAACACCAACGCTCATATTCGGTGCGAACATTACAGCGGTTTTTTCAGCACAAGCGGCTAAATGTGCTTTCTGCTCATCATCGAGTCCTGTCGTGCCTACGATAATTTTTTTACCATGTTCAGCACAAAAGGAGAGGTTTTCCATGGTGGTTTCTGGCGTAGTGAAGTCAATTAGTAGATCAAACTGATCTTTCACTTCTTCCAGTGTCGCTACCAGTGGCACGCCCAACTTACCCACACCTGCAACTTCACCAGCATCTGCGCCAATTAACGATGAATCAGGCAGTACTGTACCTACCGCTAACTGCACACCGTCTGCCTGACAAATCGCTTCAATCAGCGTCTTACCCATGCGCCCAGCGGCACCCATTACAGCTATTCTCATTACTTTTCTCTCAGTTTCGCTAGCCGTACTAATCTTCTGCTAACTCAATTTTCTGATTCATATCTAAGGCAGGCTTTTCACAACCTGCACAGCCAACAACACGTGCCGGAACACCTACAACCGTCGTATGGGGAGGAACAGTATCCAAAACGACGCTACCGCCTCCCACTTTAGCCCCGATACCCACCTCAATATTACCAAAAATATTAGCACCCGCTGCGATCAGCACACCTTCGCGAATTTTCGGGTGACGATCGCCGCTTTCTTTACCTGTACCACCGAGCGTAACATTCTGGAGAATAGACACATCATTTTCGATCACACATGTTTCACCTACGACAATACCTGTAGCATGATCAAACATTACACCGTGCCCAATTAATGCCGCAGGGTGTATATCTACCTGAAAAACAGAACTTACACGGCTCTGAATATACAAAGCCATTGATTTACGCCCCTGCTTCCACATCCAATGAGCGACACGATACGCTTGTAACGCATGGAAACCTTTCAGATACAGTAACACGGTGGATGATTTATCCACGGCAGGATCACGGGTGCGTACTGCAATAATATCATGACAAGCTGCAGTGATAATTTCAGGAGCAGATTCCATTGCCTGCTCCAATAACTCACGCAATAAAACGGCTGACATGACGTCATCCGCAAGCTTGCTGGCCAGAAGATAGGACAATGCCGACTTCAAACCTGAATGGTTGATAATGCATGAGTGATAGAAGCTAGCCAAACAAGGTTCTGTTTGAACCTCTACTTTGGCTTCTTGCTGAATACTCAGCCATAAAACTTCTGGCTCTGCACTTAGATGGGTCATTTAACCACTCTCCCCCTATCAGACAAATCGGGCCGCTAAGCGGCCCGTTGCTGATCAATCTTCAAAAAACTTTTTCACCGAATCAAAGAAAGAGTGTTTCTTTGGACTGTGTTTTTTATGGCTATCGTCGGTCGTTTCTTGGAACTCCCTTAACAGCTCTTTCTGACGACTGGTCAGATTCACTGGAGTTTCTACTACAACGCGAACCATCAAGTCCCCTGCTCCACCACCGCGGACAGGTGCGACACCTTTACCACGTAGCCGGAACAGTTTACCCGTTTGCGTTTCAGCCGGAATCTTCAGTTTAACGCGACCATCCAAAGTCGGCACCTCTAATTCACCACCTAACGCCGCGTCGATAAAGCTGATAGGCACTTCACAATACAAGTGGCGACCATCGCGCTCAAAGATCGCGTGCTCACGCACCTGCACCTGTACGTATAGATCACCAGCAGGACCACCATGGGAGCCGGCTTCACCCTCACCAGAGAGACGAACTCGATCGCCCGTATCAACACCCGCCGGGATTTTAACCGACAGCGTCTTGGTTTTCTCAACCCGACCATGACCATGGCAGTGCTGGCAGGGATCCGTAATGATCTTACCTTCACCGTGACACGTTGGGCAGGTCTGTTGTACCGAGAAGAAGCCTTGCTGCATACGCACTTGGCCCATGCCACCACAAGTACCACAAGTTTTAGCGCTGGTACCCGGTTTTGCTCCTGTGCCATCACAGTACTCACAGGCTACGAGCGTGGGAACCTTAATCGTTTTTTCTACACCACGTACCGCCTCTTCAAGGCTGAGATCCATGGTATAACGAAGATCAGCACCCCGCTGAACCGAACTACGCCGACGACCACCACCGCCACCAAAGATATCACCGAACACATCACCAAATACGTCGGAAAAGCCACCATCGAACCCACCGGCACCGCCACGCATGTTAGGATCAACCCCGGCATGGCCATACTGATCGTATGCGCTCTTTTTCTGCGCATCTGACAGTACTTCGTAGGCTTCGTTGACCTCTTTGAATTTATCTTCGGCTTCTTTATCATCAGGGTTTCGATCAGGATGATACTTCATCGCCTGTCGACGAAACGCCTTTTTAATATCTTTATCGCTGGTATTGCGATCGACGCCTAATACTTCGTAATAATCTCTTTTAGACATATATCCGGATCTTGTCAGTTTGAGCGGTTAGCTCCCTCCGGGAGCCGGACACGACAACGCGGGCTGACGCCCGCGCTGCCACACTTTAGTGTTTACAAGGGCAAGCGCTTAGCTTACTTCTTGTCATCCTTCACTTCTTCGAACTCAGCATCAACAGCATCATCCGCAGCGCTACCTGACGCTTCTGCGGCATCACCCGCTTCAGCCTGCTGTGCCGCTTCGGCATACATCTTCTGAGCCAAGCCAGAAACCGCTTCTGTTAACGCCTCAGTTTTGCTGTCGATCTCTGCTTTATCATCACCCTTCAAGGCTTCTTCCAGCGCTGCAATCGCGCCTTCAATAGCCGTTGTTTCTTCAGCCGTCGCTTTATCGCCAGCTTCTTTAAGGGTTTTCTTCGCAGAGTGAACCATCGCATCACCTTGGTTACGCGCTTGGGTCAGTTCTTCAAACTGCTTATCAGCATCCGCATTGGCTTCTGCGTCACGAACCATTTGTTCGATCTCTTCATCACTCAAACCAGAAGAGGCTTTAATGATGATCGACTGCTCTTTACCCGTTGCTTTATCCTTTGCTGATACATTAAGGATACCGTTAGCATCCAAATCGAAGGTTACTTCGATCTGTGGAACACCACGAGGTGCTGGCGGAATATCAGCCAAGTCAAAACGACCCAACGATTTATTCTGAGAAGCCTGCTTACGCTCACCCTGAACAACGTGAATCGTTACTGCGTTCTGGTTGTCATCAGCTGTCGAGAAGATCTGAGATTTCTTAGTAGGAATCGTTGTGTTCTTCTCAATCAGTGCTGTTGCAACACCACCCATGGTTTCGATACCCAATGTCAGTGGCGTAACGTCAAGCAACAACACATCTTTCACATCACCAGACAATACCGCACCCTGAATCGCCGCACCTACAGCAACCGCTTCATCCGGGTTAACATCTTTACGTGCTTCTTTGCCAAAGAAGTCAGCAACAACCTGCTGAACCAATGGCATACGCGTCTGTCCACCTACCAAAATAACTTCATCAATGTCTGAAGCACTCAAACCAGCATCTTTCAAAGCTGTACGGCATGGATTAATTGAGTTAGTCACCAGCTCTTCAACCAACGACTCTAGTTTCGCACGCGTAATTTTCACATTAAGGTGCTTAGGACCTGTTGCATCAGCCGTAATATATGGCAGGTTCACGTCTGTAGACTGTGACGTTGACAACTCAACTTTTGCTTTCTCTGCCGCTTCTTTCAGACGCTGTAAGGCCAGAGGATCGTTGTGCAGATCAATACCCGACTCTTTCTTAAACTCAGCGGCCAAGTATTCGATCAAACGCATATCAAAGTCTTCACCACCAAGGAATGTGTCACCGTTGGTAGCCAATACTTCAAACTGGTGCTCGCCATCAACATCGGCGATTTCGATGATGGAGATATCGAATGTACCACCACCTAAATCGTATACAGCAATAGTTTTATCGCCTTTGGATTGATCCATACCGTAAGCCAGTGCCGCAGCCGTTGGTTCGTTGATGATACGTTTAACATCTAGGCCAGCAATTTTACCAGCATCCTTCGTTGCCTGACGCTGCGAATCGTTGAAGTAAGCAGGAACTGTAATTACCGCGCCTGTTACTTCTTCACCCAGATAGTCTTCTGCTGTTTTCTTCATCTTTTTCAGAATCTCAGCAGAGATCTGAGGCGGTGCCATTTTATTGCCTTTTACCTCAACCCAAGCATCACCATTGTCTGCTTCAATAATTTTATAAGGCACCATGCTGATATCTTTCTGAACTACGTCATCTTTGAAACGACGACCAATCAGACGCTTGATAGCAAACAGCGTATTATGTGGGTTTGTAACAGCCTGACGCTTAGCTGACTGGCCAACTAATGTTTCGTCATCTGTATAAGCGATGATGGAAGGGGTTGTGCGATCACCCTCTGCGTTTTCGATAACGCGCGTTTTGTCACCATCAAGAACCGCAACACAAGAGTTGGTGGTCCCTAAATCGATACCAATAATTTTACCCATGTCTACTCACTCCGATATTCGTTACCCGATTGGACGGGCTAAAAATCTGTTTTAAAACCGCTTGCCTTGTATATGGATACGTTTCATACAATTTCAAGGCTTTTAATACGGTTTTTTAACCTTTTGCCACCATAACCATCGCTGGGCGAATCAAGCGTCCATTCAGGCTATATCCCTTTTGCATAACACCTACCACCGTATTAGGCTGTGCGTCCGGCACATCGACCATTGACATCGCTTGGTGTAACTCCGGATTAAACGATTCACCTTCTGGATTAACTTGCTCAACATTGAACTTGGCGAGACCAGAAACAAACATGCCATAGGTCATTTCTACACCATCACGTAGCGCCTTAGTTGCTTCATCATCAGGCTTGCACGCCTCAAGCGCACGCTCCAAGCTATCAATAATTGGTAACATTTCTGCGGCAAATTTTTCTGTACCAAATTTATGCGCTTTCTCAACATCCTGCTCTGCACGACGACGTGCATTTTGAACATCTGCAGCGGCACGTAACATTTGATCTTTCAAACTCGCGGCTTCTTCTTGCGCGGCCACCAGCTGCTTTTCCAGATCAGCTATCAAAGCGGCTTCCTCTGAAACCTCGTTTTCAGTTGAGGGATCATTATTCACAACATCCGCCTCGTTAGGCGTAGCGTCTGTCGCATTCATATCAAGATCCGCCATTTCAGGCTGATCACTTGGCTTAGTCTGCTCATTTGCCATTGGGAATCTCCAATTCAAGCGGGCATAGTTAACTTTAAAGATTGCCGTATTGATGGGGCCGATACGTTGAAAATCAACCCATCCTAAATTTTTTTTTCAATTCTCTAATTCATAAGGATTGCGCCCGTGATTAAAATCACCTATATATAAAACACTGTATAAATACACATGTATGGAATATCCTCATGCTGACCCAATTAATCATTCGCAACTACGCTATTGTTGAGTCACTCGACTTAGAACTAGAAAAAGGCATGACCGTGATTAGCGGTGAAACAGGCGCAGGAAAATCAATCATGCTTGATGCGCTTGGCCTTACTTTGGGTGACCGAGCAGACAGCGCAACGGTGCGACACGGTGCAGAACGCGCCGAGATTATTGCCAGTTTTGACATCAGCACATTACCGGATGCCAAAGCATGGCTTCAGCAACAAGACATGGATCTTGACGAGGAAAACGAGTGTATTATTCGCCGCGTTATTACCAAGGAAGGGCGATCTCGCAGCTATATCAATAATCAAGCCTGCCCATTAAATTCACTAAAGGCACTCGGCGAACATCTGATAGCCATTCACGGCCAACACGAACATCAACAACTACTTAAAAAAGACCACCACCGCACCCTTCTGGATCAATTTTCGGCTTTATCGCCAACCGCACAGCAAGTACGACAGCATTTTCACTTATGGCAAAAGGAAAAAGAGCGCCTGGAAAATCTGCTCAATCTTAGTGATGAACACCAAGCCAAAGTCCAGCTACTTAGCTATCAAGTCGAAGAGCTAAATCAGCTCGGGCTAACGGAAGGCGAGTTAGAACAATTAGAAACAGAACAAAAGCAGTTATGCGAGGCTGGCGATATTCTACACAACGGCCATCAAGTGCTAGCACTAACCTCAGAAGGGGACGGTGACAACTGTACTCAATTACTGAATCACGCACTGCACTTACTAGGCGAACTGAAAAGCCAATCACCTTCACTCATTCAGGCTAGCGAACTGCTCAATAGTGCACAAATTCAAATTGAGGAAGCCACTCATGAACTGCGCCATTATTTGGATCGTATAGAAATCAACCCAGACCGTTTATCAGACGTGGAGGAGCGGCTATCTACTATTTACGATCTTGCGCGCAAGCATCGTATTCGCCCCGAAGCACTCTCTTCACTCCACCAAACACTGCAAGAGGAGCTGGACAATCTTAATCATTCCGATGAGGCCTTAGACACACTTCACACAAGAGTCGCCCAATTAGAAACGGAGTATCAAAGCCTGGCTACCACGTTAAGCGAAGCCCGCCAGCAGGCTGCGATCAAATTAAACACATTGATCGATGAGCAACTCCACCAGCTAGGCATGAGTTCAGCTTGTTTTATAGCCAGCCTAACGCCATACAACAAACCAACGGCCAACGGTTTAGAAGAAGTGGAGTTCCTTATTTCAACCAATAAAGGACAGCCTGCTCGGCCTTTGGCTCGTATCGCCTCAGGCGGGGAGCTATCTCGAATCAGCTTAGCTATTCAAGTCATTACCGCTCAGACCTCAACAACACCGACCTTAATCTTCGATGAGGTAGATGTAGGAATTGGTGGCGCAATAGCTGAAGTGGTTGGGCGCATGTTGAAACAACTTGGGCAGCGTTCACAAATAATGTGCGTAACTCACCAACCTCAAGTTGCCTCTCAGGGAGATCAACATCTATTCGTCAGTAAACAAGCAGGAAGTAAAAACACTCACACCCAGATCAACCAACTAAAAAGCGCCGATCGCATACACGAGATCGCACGGATGCTGGGCGGCATTGATATTACGCAACGCTCCATCGACCATGCGAAAGAGATGTTAGGGCTACAAACATAGAGCCTATTTCTTTTCACATCCTTCTGTACATAGGCCATAAAGATAGAGGGTGCGATCTGTGATAGTAAAGCCTAACTCTTTGGCGATCTCATTTTGACGCTGAATTAGTTGGTTATCGACAAACTCACGCACCTTGCCACACTTTACACAAACAATATGATCATGATCTTCATCTCGAGCCAGCTCAAACACTGAGTGGCCACCCTCGAAGTGGTGTCGAGAAACCAAGCCCGCTGCTTCAAACTGAGTTAACACACGATAAACCGTGGCTAAACCCACATCTTCACCCAGTTCCATTAACAGCTTGTAGATATCTTCAGCACTGAAATGATCACCCTCTCCGGCCTTCTCCAGAATCTGGTAAATTTTAACGCGCGGTAGCGTCACCTTAAGGCCCGCTTTTCTTAACTCTTGATTTTCGAGGGACATAATCTTTACTCTATTGATTCTGACGTCTGAATGTTAGACTGTATTATCTTTATTTACACGTGAAAGTGGAAGTCATTTACAGATGCGAAAGTTTCTAATTTGCATTGCGACTATTGCAATGTTATCAGGTTGCTCTGATTTTCCGGGTGTTTACAAAATTGACATCCCTCAGGGTAACATTATCTCCCAAGAAGCCATCGACCAGCTTCAGCCCGGGATGACGCCTTCTCAAGTACGGTATCTCATGGGTACGCCTCTGGTAGTGGACACATTCAATGGCCAGCGCTGGGACTACATTTATACATTCAAAAAAGGTTGGGATGCTAGAATACAGGGAAATTTATCCCTTTTCTTCAAAGAGGGTTTACTGAGCCACTACTCAGGCGATTATAAACCAGCAGGCTTACAAGAAGCTCAATAACTACTGAGCTTCTTTTTGCGCCTTCATTTTCGCCGCCCGCTTTGCTCTCGCCTCTTTAGGATCAGCAATTAAAGGGCGGTAGATCTCTACCCGCTGCCCCTCGCGAAGAACCGTGTCTTTTGGGTTTTTGATCGCCTTACCAAAAATACCCATAGGATCAGCCTCTGCATCAATTTGTGGGAACTGCTGGCAAATACCCGATGCAATAACCGCCTGATAAGCCGTTGTGCCCTCTTCAACCTGTAAAGCGATAATCCGCTGCTGCTTAGGTAGCGCAAAAGCCACCTCAACATTAATACGGTTATCCATAAACACGCTCCGCCCGCTGCACAAAGGCATCCACCAATGTAGTTGCCACCTGATTAAACACTTTGCTCATCGCCATACCGGTCAACTTGCCTGAAAACTCAAACACTAGATCTAAACTCACTTTGCAGGCCTCACTATTGAGAGCCTCAAACGTCCAGACTCCGGTTAAACGAGAAAACGGGCCTTCAACCAGCTCAATCTCTATGCGATCAGGCCTCGATAATCGATTGCGGGTCGTAAAACTATATTTCAATCCTGCTTTTGCAAGATGAAGCGTCGCTTCCATGCCCTGCTCATCTTCACATAACAATTCAGTGCTGGCGCACCACGGTAAAAAATCCGGGTACGCTCTCACATCATTCACAATATCAAACATTTGCTGTGCGCTGTGTAGCACCAGCGCACTGCGATTTACTTGGGTCATTATTTTCGTTCCGCTCTAACTTGCGAACTTATTGTACAAATTTAGAGCGAAAATTGCTGCAACCGCGACCGGAGCAATATAACGAATAGCTAGATACCATGCATGGAACCAAAACTCATTCTGCAGAGACAGCTCATTTTTAAGGATTGTCTGCTTAATTTTCCAACCCGCAAAGAGCGCAATAAACAATCCTCCTAGCGGAAGCATAATATTAGCTGTTGCAAAATCCATCAGGTCAAAGAAGTTCATCCCGGCAATTTTGAAATCTGCCATAAAGTTGAACGAACCTAAGCAAGCAATACCCAACGTCCATACAATCAATCCCAAAATCGAACATGCTGGCACACGCTTAATGCCAAACTTCTCGACCATCCACGCTACCGCAGGCTCCATCAAAGAGATCGCCGATGTCCACGCAGCCACTGCAATTAAGACAAAGAACAAGAAGCCAAAAATATGACCGCCCGGCATTTGACCAAAGGCAACAGGTAGAGTGATAAACATCAAACCAGGGCCTGCACCAGGATCTAACTGATTAGCAAAGACGATTGGGAATATTGCCAAGCCCGCAACCAAAGCCACTACCGTATCCAGCAGCGCTATGGTTAACACCGTACCACCGATACTCGCTTTTTTCGGCATGTAAGAACCATATGCCATGATAGAGCCCATACCGAGTGACAATGTAAAGAAGGAGTGACCCAAAGCAACCAACACAGCATTCCATGAAAGCTGGGAAGGATCAAAATGGAACAAGAAATCAAACCCTTGCCCAAAAGCCCCCGTTGTCATGGAATAACCTAACAAAATGAATAACAGAACAAACAACGCAGGCATCATGATACGCGTTGCGCGTTCAAGGCCTTTATTAACCCCTCCTGCAACAACTGCCATAACCATCACCACAAACGCAGAGTGCCATATCAGCAACGTCTCGGGATCACCCAGTAAGCTTTCAAAACGCTTACCAGCCATCTCACTACCGATATCGATAAAATCACCATTCCCCATACCCGCGACATAGTAAAGCACCCAACCAGCCACAACCGAATAAAAGGAAAAGATCATCACACCTGCTAGCGCACCGACCCAACCAACAAGCGACCAGCGACTTGTATGACCGGACTCTACCGCCACATCTTTCATCGAGTTAATAGGGCTTTGACGGCCACGACGTCCAATCAAAACCTCTGAAACCATGATGGGGATACCCACGAGCAAAATACACACGAGATACACCAACACAAAAGCACCACCGCCATTCTCACCGGTGATGTAAGGAAACTTCCAGATATTCCCGAGTCCGACTGCAGAGCCAGTTGCCGCTAGGATAAAGATCCAGCGGCTCGTCCATGCACCATGAATAGATAATTTTTCTTGCATACAAGTCTCAGACTGAACGTCTTTTCTTCTAAGTTTTATGAATTAAAGCGCGCATTGTTCACATAATTACCCATGATGACAACTTTAGTCGAAGAAAACTGTAAAAAAAACGTACAATTCCTCCCCAACAAAAAGCAAACGACCGCTTCCTCACAACCTTACACCCCGCTATAATCGCGCCCTATGACTAAAAAGAAAAAATCTCAAAACACCAGCAGTACCATCTGCCAGAACAAGCGCGCCCGATACGAGTACAGCATCGAGGAAAAACTTGAAGCTGGCCTTGCGCTCGCCGGTTGGGAAGTAAAGAGCCTACGAGAAGGCCGGTGCCAACTGATCGACTCTTACGTGGTGATAAAAAACGGAGAAGCCTGGTTGGTCGGCGCCAATATGACGCCACTCACCCAAGCCTGCACTCACTTTGTGACCGAACCGCGTCGGGATAGAAAGCTGCTACTGCATCGCAAGCAGATCGACAGGCTTGTAAGTGCGATCGAAGCAAAAGGCTACACCTGCGTTGCCCTGAGCCTTTACTGGAAACAAGGCCGCGTGAAGTGCGAAATAGCACTGGTAAAAGGTAAAAAGCTGCACGACAAACGTGAGACAGAAAAAAACCGCGACTGGGATCGCCAAAAACAACGCATCATGGCCGCACACTAAATCACGAAACCTCTTTCCATTAGCAGGGTCATACCACTATAATGGCCGACTACTTGGGGGTGACATGGCTTCGACGCCGGTTACAAAACCTTAAGTGCATGTCGTGAGTGTAGTGAATCACGTAAATCCATTACTACACAGTTATAGTTGCTAACGACGATAACTACGCTCTAGCAGCCTAAGGGCCGCTAGCGCCGCACTCAGAGGTGTCTGTAACTCAGAGGTTCGCGGTGTCATTCGAGACAGAATCGCCCGGAAGCTTCGCCTTAAGCTGAACGGTTAAAACTAAAAAGGCTCGCCCTAAACACCCTGACTCTCGGGTCGTGCTGGGTTAACTCAATAGAGAAGTCTAAACATGTAGATCTTATGGCAGCGGATTGGCGGACGCGGGTTCGAAACCCGCCACCTCCACCAATTGAAGAAGGTGAACTGATCTCAGTTCACCTTTTTTTATGCCTGCGCCCCGCGCTACAGGCCTTATGTGGCAAGGGTTTACGGACTTCGTACCATTCTTAATCTCAGACTATCCAAGGCGAATATTCTCTAAATTGCCGAATACTCTCTGCACCTCTCCCCATCTCGAACAGCCCAAGTCCATGACCAGAGAACAGAGAACCCTTTAAAATCAGTAGCTTATTATCGGACTAATCAAAAGGTTTGTTGGGTGAATTGGTTGGGCGAAAGGAAATCACACTACCCAAGCGTCAATGTGTTGCGCGACATACTCCATCGGCAGACGCTCTTGCTCGAGCCTCTTGTCAGCATACTGATCAGCACGTAAACCCTTAAATAGAGCGAGCTCTGTTTCTGTCAAGGAAACCGGGTCTTTAGATACCGAGTCAGGCTCTGGCACCATACGTTCCGCAAAAGTCTTGACCGTCAGCTCATCCATCATTAATGGAGTAATACTACTCAGCCTACTTCTGGCATCACTTAAAATAGCCAAGCCTTCAGAATCAATATCTCCCCAGTAACCAACATTCTTATCAGCCAACCAGCCTGCCTTCATCCATGAAACATTTTTGCCGCCACCCGAGACTGCTATCGTGTTGTGAACATCACTAAGTGCCAGACAGGACTGTTCGTTCTCGATCACCAAGATATTTCTCGCGGGCAACTCAAATTCTTGCAAAGTGTCTGAGGATAGGCGAAGCAAAGGTAGGCCACCCAACAGTGACCTGGTTTCCTGACAAAGGGGCTTAACTAACAACCAGTCTCTCGGCTTTTCTTTACAATCAAGCCAGCTCATTAAGCCAATATCTTTAACGCTCCGATCAACCAATGCAGTAACGACAGACTCAATTATTCGTAAATTTTTCTCGATGAATTTTGTATCCACAAAAGTGACAGGTAACGCCCTGAGGTAACATCCTTGCCCCATTCCTTTTTGTAACTGTGGCAACAACCTCACCAGCAGCTCCAAATCGTCCTGCTCAAAACCATCTAACGTTTCTAAATGATCAATTAATGCTTGGAACAAGTTCTGGTCGCTGCCTCTAAGGGAAGAGTCATGGGAAGAGCTTCCCTCATAAGAGCTGGCTTGGTGACTCTGACTTTGAGGTAAATAGGATTGCGATGAAAGGGATTCAAAAATGTAACGAATTTTCGAAAGCCAGTATTGTAACTGGCGCTCCTCATCCGAACCAAGTATGCAGGCAAGTGAGCCGATATCTAAGATATCTAAGTGTGTGGGAACATCCTGCTCTGCGAGCGAGCGGAAATTCCGTTTTTCCCAAACCACCTCAAACCCTTTGCTTTTTGAGTCGCCTCTTTCTTGGCCAGCCCCATTAATAGAATCTTGGGAAAAGCTCTTCCAAGACGATACAAAGTTCTGGAAATGGCCAATATTCTGGATTGCCGCATTCCCCCTTGGAGGCTTCAAAGGAACTACCAAGGGAAATGAGTCCCCACCGCTCAGCAAGCTTTTCAAATTTCTTGAGTTCTGCCAGTGCTTATTTTTCAGCGTAAGAAGGACATCTTCTGGTAGTAAGCCCCAAGTCGCTTTTGATGAAGTGCTCATTAAGTTCTGACCAGATCGATTTCGGCGGTGATTTCATCATGTAGCGACGCACCGATCGCAGAGCGTTTTTGCTCTGCCATGCGCCGATCAATTTCCTCCCATGTCACCTCACATAAGTGGCTTTCATGAAGCTCAGGATCCCGCTCGGCAATGAGCAATGATCTCGCTGACTCTCGCGCTAAATTCAGATTTTTATAGGGCGTAATCAAATTGACATGTATATGAAGCTCCTTGAAGACACGAAGCACTCTTCGGCTAACTGCCTCAGCGGTATTTGAAAATGCCTCATCCAAAAATACTGTGCAATAAATAGGCTTATCATACCCATCTGGAGTCAACACGTAAGCAAGACTCGCGGCAACGATAGTACCGGCAAACGACTCTTTTTCACCGCCTGACTTTCCACTACTAGACTCAAGCACATCACGCACACTGAACGTCTGCGAATCAATCTCTTCAGCAAAGAATGACATTTGATATCTTGGATCTAGCAGCCTCAAACTTTCCATATTGTTGGACGTTCCTGGCGCACTCGCTTTCTCAAGAATTTCCACAACTTCAGCCAAAAGGTTAAATCGAGCTTCATGATCATCACTTGTCGCCTGACTTAGCGCACTTCTAACTTTACGCTCAAACTCCTGAACATGCGGATACTTTTCACGTTTTGAGCCAAGTTTTAAGTGACTGCCTTGCTTAAACTCAGTTCGCTTCAACACGCGATTGATTGTATCGATCCGCTCTAAGATATCTTCTCTCTCAGATTCAAGCTTGGTCTTAATTCGAGCCAGAGATTGAGTTGCGTGCTTATTTAAGCGCTCTTTGAACTGATCGATTAACTCGGGCAAACCCTCTTTTTCAATATAGGAGTAATGCTCTAAATAATCTGGCAGTCCATCTAAGCCAGTGGGCCAATCAACCGTAAGGGGCTGCCATTTATCTTTTCCTCTAAAGGAGCCCATAATGCCATTTGCAGAGTTTTCAGCAGTGTTTTTAGCAGATCGGACTTTTTCCAATTCGCTATCCAGCGTTTTTTCAAACTCCGATTGTTGATCTGCTATTTCTAAAGTGACGACACCAATTCGATCCGATAGGAGTGTCCTAACTTCATCACTCATACCAGTTGACGCCAATAAACGGTATTTCTCAGCCTGGCGTTGCGCATCATCCTTTTTGGTTTCTAATGCACCTTCATCCTTTTTGAGTTGCTCTTTATTTTTCTGAATATCTTGCAACAGCTTCTTAGCTGCATCCCAGCGAGATTTAGCCAACTCAAGGTTTCCGCTTGATTGTTCAAGTCTCTCCAAGTCGGCTTTCACTGTGTCCAAGCGCTTCTGCCAATAGGGTGCGTCTACTTGCTCCCAATTATAGCCATCAATTCTTTCCCAAAGCTTAGCTCTCTCAGCGATATTGTTGAGGGACTCTCGTGCCTGGGATAACGTTGCAGCCAACTCTGCCACGCGAGATTCTGCTTCTTTCTCATCGTTATTTAAAAGCACTAAGCGTGACTTATTCGAAAAACCAAGACTCCAACTTCTGCGATCATCTATCTTCCGCTGATCTTTCTTTTCAAAACGGCCTCGTTCCATATGCACGAGACCTTCCTTTGTCATTGAGAATGGCGTCGCATCAAGCTCATCGGTACCAGACACACATCGCAAATCAAACTTATTCAAGTGAGCTTTTAGCCAATCACGATATGGATGATCTTTCCATACCAATTTACGAAGGTAGCCACGCTCATTAAATTCAGTAAAGTTTGACGACCTATCTTGAGAATTGTATTTCGCTACAACCTGAGCACGAACATGCAAGCCGGTATGCCGTACATTGAGCCAGCGAGTCACCATTGAGTAATTCTTTTGAGGTACTAACAAAGTCGTCCTGAGGCCACCTAGCGCACGTTCAACAGCTCCCTGCCAAGCTTTCTCATCGTCTTTAACATCAAGCAATTCACCAATAAAAACCAGCTCATCACCAGATAAATTAAGCGACTCGATCATTTCATCACGAAGCTGCTGATAGCGGACATCGATGTTTGAGTCTGGGCGAGCTTCTATCTCCCGTATCTCGTCTTTAATATCGTTTAAGCTTTTCTGTTGCTCGCTCAACTGTGCTGCAATGCCACCAAAATAATCTTGGCTTTGCTTAGTGTCATCTTCGATTTTTTCTAACTTTAAAGTCGCTGCACGCTTATTCGAGATAAATATTTCTTCGGTCAGCTCAGCATCCAGCTCCAAACTGCGACAGTCACTTTGATAATTTGAGGATGCTTGTATGACAGAATTAAGCTTGTCCTTAGCATGCTGAATGTCTTTCTCAAGGGATTCGATCTTATCGCCACCAAGGTTGAGGTACTCCTCATGCCTTTTCTCTACCGAATCCTGTGCATCATTCTCTTCTTTTTCAGCGCGAGCAATAGACCTTCCAAGCAATGCTAGCTCTTCTTCTAACTCACTCAGCTTTTTTGACCAAAGCATTGAGAGTGCCTCACCAAAGTAAACGCTTAAATGATTTTTCTGCAGATGAAGCTTCTCTAAAGCAAGCTTGGATTCGGCAATGGATTCTGAAAGTTCAGGTAATCTACTCAAGTGAGATTTTTGCTCTTTAGCATCAATCAGCTGTTCGTGAATGGCGACGAGATCAGAGAACTCTTCAACAACCTTCTTGGCATCCTCTTTTACACCACTAGGTTCTAAGACTAATTCACGGATAAGTTTTGTAAGATCATCTATCTTCTTGAGGCCCAGCGCACGCGATAACAAAGCAGGCGCATTTTTGTTGTCCATGTATAGATGCTTGCGATAAAGCTCCTGGTAATCAGTAAAGTTGCTATCACAATCGGTAATGGCAGGATCGTCACGCAGCCATTGTTTCAACTGCCTAGCATTTCCTTCACCAAATGCGTCTAACAACTCTTTTAGTTGCATGTTCCTTTTTGCAACAAGATAAACCCGCTTAACATCGCTAAGTGTATTAGTTGAGCTCGCTGTCCAAAAAAGTGCCGCCAGAGTAATACTTGAACCATCTTCACATTGGTAAAGCGCTCGAAGTCCAGTCACAACCCCTTTCTCACGCTTACTTTTGACTCGCGTGGAAGATCCATCATGAGCAGACCCAAAGCTGCCACGCATATAGGATAAAAGTGATCTATCAGAGCGGTCGCCCTGAGCCGCAGCAACGTTAAAAGTTGCTTTTCCTGCTGGTAAAAGTAGAGCCATTAGCCCATCAATAAAGGTCGACTTTCCAGCACCGTTATCACCTGTTACCAAAGTTCCATCAGAATCGATAGAAGCAGTATGCAAGCCATGAAAAGAGCCCCAGTTGAAAACCGACAACTCCGCTAATCTTATTTGACCTTGAGCAAACAAGTCAGCTCGTGATGTTGTAACGTCATTCATTGGCTTCACCAATTGCTTCCCCGCCTATGTTATCAATACGGCTGTTATCAACAGGACTTGTTTGAACCGAAGCACCTTCTGTTTGCTGCGCCAATAGTGTGTACTCGGCCAACATGCTCTCTAAAAAGCTCGCACTGACCACATAACGAATAATCGGAGTTATTTCGTATCGATCTTCAGCCCCGCGAATCGTAGATAACACCTTCCTCTTAACCATCTCCTTCACTCGAGCTAGCAACTTTTTACGATCTTTAGATGCATGATCAGTAATTGGGAGAAAAGGGGTGAGATAGGATTCAAGTCGTTCAATGTCTATCGTAATTTTTTGCTCTCCGGCCGACTCTCTGTCTTGATAATGTTTTCTCAGAACCAGCAATATCAGAGTGTCGTAAAGCGATAGTGTTCTCTTGGGTATCAATGTTGTCGATTCATCTAATTCAAGATCATCTTGATTCTCAGAGTCAGATTCGACATTAATGTCACCGATATCATTCTGCTTCTCGTTTTGATATGTGGCACTAGCAACAAACGCCACCCCCATTTTTTGATCAAGAACTAACTGCAGGTAAACTTCCGACAAATGCTTTCGTATTGCAGATTCATGTCGACAAAGCAACTCAAAGAGCTTGGATTTTTGCGATGCCATCACTGAACCTTGCCGCATTAGGTGCACCAGAACCCGCCTTGCATCGTGAGGAATTGTTTCAGAGTGAACAGCAGAGTCGCTTTGCATTACGGAAGAGGCTAAGGCTTCATCTTCAGACGGCCGAGATGTACTTTCACCCAGCCCCATAGCACTTTCGGAAAGCTGACTTTCCGGAGCATCTGCTTTGACCACTTCATTCTCGGCAGACTCTTCTTCAGAACCTGGCTTGCCGCCGCTCTTATTGTCGCTCTCTTTATCCATGACGAGAGAAAAGAAACTGTTCGGAGGAGAATTATTGGTCATAGTTTTTCCTTAAAGCTTTTTATTCAGGAGGCGTCCTTTTACAACGACAACTCATCAATATCTTCGGGGAATAAATCGAGGGTCAACAGGTAAGTAGGTATTGATGCTTTCAACATAGCTCCTTGCTTATCCATCAATTCCACATCTTCTTTTTGCTCCAAGGCCGTTGCCCCCACTGCTTTGGCCACTCGTAGATAGGCAACCAGTTCTTCCAAACCAGACTCCAATGGATTCTTAGCAGCCAACCCGGCTATCGACATCGGGCCATGCTCTTTGAGCGAGTCGAATGTTTTATGTGCAATTTCCCTAACCTGAACTGCATCCAAGCAATCGAGAACATGAGAGCTTGGTTCACGGCTGTTTGCTTTTTCTTCCACACCTGATGTATCTAACTTGTCGTCAGGGTTTCGTAGACGCATAGATTCAGGTGACTTAATTTCAATCGGGCCGACAGGTAAGCTAAGAGCAGTTTCGGTTTTTAAGTCCACACCGTCATCACGCAGAACAACGGCCTGCCTTTCAAGTTCTGATAGCAAGCGATCTACAGCTTGGTTTTCTGCCGCAGCGCCACTTTCGATATAAGAACGAAGACCTTCTTCTGTGCGGCGCCTGATACGAAAAACTCGATCACTTTCGCGGCTTAACTCTCGCATCAGTTGATTCATGAATTGTTGCTGACTACCAGATAGCTGCTTAGCAACAGGCCTATTCAAAATGCTACGAAGTTGTTCGCGAAACTCCATTGATCTGTTTTGGTCGCAGAGCAATTGAAAGAACCCCTCAAATGCGCTTCCGGCCTCAGTGGTAGAAAGCAATGCTTCTTTCTCCATTACGGATAAAAGAATATCGCCTCGAGATGCATCTCCCTCGATTATCTGCACCCTCAGCTCTTTGTCTAACACCCTGATTTCGTCTTCTACTCGACGAAAATCACCTGTTAATACTGAAGCAAGTTGATAAATTTCTCGGATACGCTCTCTCTGCTCTACCTCGCTAAGATCAGGCACAACTCCGGCTTGGAGTGCATCTATTTCGCGCTGAATCTCAGCTTTTTTACTTTCCAGCAAGGTAACTCGCTCATCTACATTGGGGCTTATAGCAACAGCTAAGTCACGAACCGCTTCCTGAACAATGCGTAAATGAGAGGCTGTAGTGCCAGAATTTCTTTCATCCAAGCCCTTACAGAACCTAAGCGCAATCTCACTTGCGTCTGTCTTGGTTAAAGAATCATCCATTTCTCGCAGCCAACCGTTTCGAATCCACTGATTCAGATAAGTCGCCGCAGACGTTTCTGTGGACCAAATACCCAATTCACGGCTACGCTCTATTTCTGCATCCAGCATTATTCGAGCGCGACCGTATGGAATTTCACTTTCCTCAGAAAATAAATCAGCAATAAAAGCCAATATATAAGGCGCATTATCGGCTCTTAAAAGTTTCCATGAGGCATGCTCGGCAAATAAGCGCCGATACTTTGCCTGTAAACCCTGAAAGCTCAATGCACCTTCCTCATAGCTCTCTCCTTAAACACCCCATTCATTAGGAATTGGTTATAATCAATAGCAAAACCTTATCATCATCTTTTTGATTATGTCAACAACCATTATTGACACGCATAAGCTATCAGTATTATGATCCATGATAAATTTGAGCAGCACTTTACAGGTCAAGTGAGATCACCGGTGTAAATGACGGTGATTTGGTGTAAATGCAACCAAACGGCGGCCTGCCTTATCCTTACCGAGCAGTAGGATATAGCGCAGACCATCAGCGAATAAATAGGTAGCAATTGTTTTGACCACTTTTGATAAGACAAAGGTCCTCAACCCTTGATTGAAAACAAAGCACTAGAAGACATCAGCCAAGCGCAGCAAGAAAGGCTATTCCATATAGATTTCAAGCTACGCTTTTTAGGCGCAGTCAACAGAAATGACCTGGTCAGCCGGTTTGGCATTAAAGCCGCCGCCGCGACTCGGGATATTTCTCTATACAAAGAACTGGCACCTAAAAACCTTGTCTACGACACAAAAGCTAAGACCTATATAGAAGCCAATCAATTCAAGCCCCTGTTTGACTATCAAGGGAGCCAAGCATTATCTGCATTGTGCTACGGGCTAGGTGACGATCATGTATCAGGCAGCACGTCTTTGGTCACTGCAGAGTCGCCAACTCAGCTCAATTTTCCAAACCTAGATGTGTTGGCTGAGATCACCAAAGCCATTCACCAGAAAAAGGCGCTTAAGATAGACTACCGGTCCCTCTCCAGTGGTTTAAGCCAACGAGAAATCGTGCCTTTTGCTCTGGTGGATAACGGCCTTCGCTGGCATGTAAGAGCCTTCGACCGAAAAAGAGAAAGATTCACCGACTTTGTCATTAACCGCATAGCAAAACCGAAACTGCTCAATACAGAAATTACAAAGCCTGAAACGAAAGAAGGCGATATTCAGTGGAACCGTATTGTTGAAATGCACATTGTTCCGCACCCTAACTTGAAACACCCAGAAACCATTGAGACCGAGTATGGAATGGCAAATGGAATGCTCAAGATACAAGTGCGAGCTGCAGTTGCTGGCTACGTACTAAGACACTGGAATATCGATTGCTCTGAACGACACATCCTCACAGGCCCTGAAAATCATCTCTGGCTGCAAAACAGGCAGACCTTATACGGTGTTGAAAACCTGGTTATTGCCCCTGGCTATCAAGACGAAACTATCACGGACGATATGGAGCGCTAATGCTAAAACTCGAAGACATTAAAAAAGATGCGCAGGTGCGCGGCATCCAAGCTGAAGAAATTGTCCGCGTCGTGCAGGTTGAACCGGTTGGTGATGCCGCAATTACGGTTTACTACAAAGACAGCCAAGGCAAACTGGGCGAGCAAATGCTTTTCCGCTCAGACGAGGCACGCCTTGAACTGGCTACTGTTGGTAGACCATGGGCATTTGATGCGCCGGGTGCCGAGTTTAAATTGGGCTTAGAAGCTTACCGTATCAGCCAAGCAGCACTGTTTGACCCAATGATGGCGGTACACACCTCAAACGTTGAGCCACTGCCGCACCAGATATCTGCAGTGTACGAAGCCATGCTGCCCAAACAGCCGCTTCGATTTGTATTGGCCGACGATCCAGGTGCCGGTAAAACCATCATGGCTGGGCTGCTGATCCGTGAGCTCATCATGCGCGGTGATGCCAAGCGTATTTTGATCGTTTCACCCGGCTCACTAACCGAGCAATGGCAGGATGAATTACTCGAAAAGTTCGGCGTTACCTTCGATATTTTCAGCCGTGAAAAACAAGAACAATGTGCTTCTGGCAACTATTTCGATGAGTCAGACCAACTCATTTGCCGTTTAGACCAGCTATCCCGTAACGAAGAGTTCCAAGAAAAGCTCAAAAATACCGAGTGGGACATCATCATTGTGGATGAGGCCCACAAACTATCGGCCAGTTACTTCGGCACCAAAATCAACAAAACCAAGCGTTTTCAATTGGGCGAACTCCTTGGCTCCATCACACGCCACTTCTTGCTGATGACTGCAACACCGCACAATGGTAAAGAAGAAGATTTTCAGATTTGGCTATCCCTGTTAGATGGCGACCGCTTTTACGGTAAGTTCCGTGAAGGCGCCCATAAAGTTGATGTGTCAGACATGATGCGTCGTATGGTGAAAGAAGAGCTACTCAAGTTTGATGGTACGCCACTGTTCCCAGAGCGCCGCGCTTATACAGCGAATTACGAGCTTTCACCGATGGAGGCATCGCTATACGAACAGGTAACCACCTACGTTCGTGAAGAGATGAACCGTGCTGATAACCTCGATAGCAAAAAGAAGAACAACGTTGGCTTCGCATTAACCATGCTGCAACGTAGGCTGGCTTCCAGCCCTGAAGCCATCTACCAGTCGTTGAAACGTCGCCGCAAGCGCTTAGAAGATCGCCTAGAAGAGACCAAACTCATGGCGCGAGGTCAGGCTGTTAGAAAGGATGGCGTAGCTGAAACATTGGGCGAATACAGCGTTAAAAAGAAAATCGATATTCCGGATAACTTCGATGAGCTTGATGAAGATCTAAGCGCAGAAGAATACGAAATTCTCTCCGAGCAAGTGGTCGATCAGGCATCGGCAGCAGAAACCATTCCGGAACTTGAGGCCGAAATACTCAGCCTAAAAGATCTAGAGCACCAAGCGCTCACAGTTGTTCAATCTGGCAATGACAAGAAGTGGGAAGAGCTTTCTTACCTGCTGCAAGACAAACCTGAAATGTTCACCGCCAGCGGTGCTCGTCGCAAGCTGTTGATCTTTACCGAGCATAAAGACACCCTGAATTATCTGGTGAAGCGCATTGGTGACATGCTGGGCAACGAAAACGCAGTGCGTACCATTTATGGCGGCACCAACCGAGATGAGCGCCGCAAAGTACAAGAAGAATTCCGTAACGATCCTGAAGTGGTTGTATTAGTTGCCACCGATGCGGCAGGCGAAGGTGTTAACCTGCAAAACGCTAACCTTATGGTGAACTACGACCTACCTTGGAACCCAAACCGACTGGAACAACGCTTTGGTCGTATTCACCGTATTGGTCAAACAGAAGTTTGTCACCTCTGGAATATCGTTGCCGCCGAAACCCGCGAAGGCGAAGTATTCAAAAAACTCTTCGACAAGATTGAAATCGAAAAAGAAGCACTGGGCGGCAAAGTCTTCGATGTGCTCGGTGAAGCCTTCGACAACGTATCGCTAAAAGACCTATTAGTTGATGCCATTCGCTATGGCGAAGCCCCAGAAACCAAGGCCAAAATGAACGAAGTGATCGATGGTGCGCTCGATGCGGATCACTTAAAAGAAATCCTGCGACGCAACGCTCTGGTAGAGCAGCATATGGGGCTTGAAGAGCTCTATGCTGTCAAAGAAGAAATGGAAAAAGCCGAAGCCCGTAAACTTCAGCCTTACTTCATTCGCGCTTTTTTTACTGAAGCTTTCCAAACCTTGGGTGGCGAAATGCGCAACCGTGAATCGGGCCGATTCGAGGTGCGTCATGTGCCCGCTGCTATTCGTGAGCGTGATCGCATCATCGGCGAAACGCGAACCCCGGTATTGCGCAAATACGAACGCATCTGTTTTGAAAAGCATCATGTTCGCCAGCAAGGCAAGCCGATGGCCGACCTGATTCACCCATCGCACCCATTAATGCATGCCTCTACCGATTTGGTGTTAGAAGCCCATCGCCCCAAGCTCAAGCAAGGTGCTGTGTTGGTAGACCCAAATGATGATGGTTTAGACCCAAAAGTACTCTTCATGGTGGACCATACGGTAAGAGAAGGCGGCAATTCCACAGATATCGCATCACGTCGATTACAGTTTGTAGAGATCGACGAAAATGGCAATGCCATTAATGCAGGTTGGGCGCCTCACCTCGATTTACATCCGATTGATGAATACGACCATAAGTTAATTAGCGACGTTTTAAATGCTCCCTGGCTAAATAACAACCTTGAAGCATTGGCCTTAAACCACGCGTCACAGCAACTTGTTCCAGAACACTATAGCGAAGTGAAAGGTCGCCGCGAACGCCAGGCAGATAAAACCCTTGCAGCCGTAAACGAGCGACTAGTGAAAGAGATTAACTACTGGTCGGATCGCTATATCAAACTGCAAGATGATGTGAACGCAGGCAAGCAACCCCGCATGCAGCCTGAAATGGCTCGTCGCCGCGTGGATGAACTCACCGCTCGACTAGAACAGCGAAAAGCAGAACTTGAAGCACTGAAAAACGTCGTCTCTAGCACGCCAGTGGTAATGGGTGGCGCCTTAGTCATTCCACAAGGCTTACTGGCCCATCGTAAAGGCGAAACCCAATTTAGTGTTGATGCCGAAGCCCGCTCACGTGTGGAGCGCATCGCCATGAATGCCGTAATGGAAGCCGAGCGAAGCTTTGGTTTTGAAGTAAAAGATGTAGGCGCAGAGAAATGTGGCTGGGATGTTACCTCACGCCCCCCGGTCAATGCTGACGGATCAATTCGGCCAGATCGCCATATCGAAGTTAAAGGCCGCGCCAAAGGCCAAAGCACTATTACCGTTAGCCGCAATGAAATCATCTACGGCTTAAACCAAGCAGACAAATTTATGCTCGCCATAGTCATTGTTGATGGAGAAGAGTTTGAAGGGCCGTATTACGTAAGAACGCCGTTCACCGTCGAGCCAGACTTTGGTGTAGCCAGTATTAATTATGATCTCAGCGACCTATTATCAAAAGCAGTTGCGCCTGAGCAAACCGTTTAAGAAGCCAATACAATGACTAAAGTAATTAATCCAAAGAAACTAATCGATGTCTCACTGCCATTAGACGAAATAAATATTGCATCTGGGCGAGAGAAATCAATACGCCACGGGCACCCGTCAACTCTTCATATGTGGTGGGCTCGTCGCCCCTTGGCTGCAGCCAGAGCCGTAATTTTTGCTCAGATGGTGAATGATCCATCTGAGACTATTCAAGGTGATAAGCGGCTGCGAGAAACTCAGCTCAAGATCCAACACGAGCGTGAAAAACTCTTTGAAATTATTCGTGAGTTGGTGAAGTGGGAAAACACAAATAATGAGGAGGTGTTAAATAAAGCACGTAAGGCCATAAAAGATAGTTGGCGCTTTACCTGTGAATTGAATAAGAAACACCCGCAAGCCAATGAACTTTTTAACCCAGAGAAACTGCCTGGGTTTCATGACCCCTTTGCTGGGGGAGGGGCTATTCCACTAGAAGCGCAAAGATTAGGGCTGGAGTCATATGCGACAGACCTAAACCCTGTCCCAGTAATGATTAACAAGTCGATGATCGAGCTTCCATTTCCTTTTGCAGGTAAGAGTCCCGTTGGCCCTGCTAGTGACGATATTAAACAGCAAAGGTTGATCGACAGCTATAGTGGCACACAAGGGCTTGCTGAAGATGTTAGGCGCTTTGGACACATTCTATATAAGAACGTATCCAAAAAACTTGAACATTTATACCCCAAAATTGAAGGCAAAAATGTTATTGCTTGGATTTGGGCTCGATCCGCTAAGTGCCCCAACCCTGCTTGTGGTGTAATGACACCATTAGTCAAGTCGTTTCAAATCTCAAAAACAAAAGCAAAATCTGTTTGGATTAAGCCGGAGCTTGAGACGAATGGAGGGAAAAAATACTTTAAATATAGTATTTCGTCATCTGGCGATGGGATACCAGATTGCACCGTCTCTCGTAAAGGGGCTGTTTGCCTTTGCTGTGAAAACCCGATTGGTTTTGACTATATCAGAGAGCAAAGCAAACAGGGTTTATTAGAAGATCAATTAGTCGCGATTGTTGGGGAATCTTCCCGTTCAAGAGAATACTACAGCCCAACTCAAGAACATTTTGAAGCAGCGTTAAGTTCCAATGAGCAGCATGGATTGCACTCCACCATCGATCACTGGGCGGGGTGCACCAATGTTGTAATTTACGGTCTGGATACTTTCGAGAAATTGTTTACAACCCGCCAAACAGAAACTATTACAACATTTCTTGATGAGACCCGGGAGCTTCATGAAGAAATTAAAAAACATGCTCAGGCTATTTCTGATGTAGAAAAAGAGTGCGATCAATATGCTAAAGCAATCATTACCTACCTAACTTTCGCTACAACAAGGTTAACCCAGTATTGGTCTAATCAGTCAACTTGGCATAATGCCGGCGCAAAAATGCAAGGAGTTTTTGGGCGGCAAGCAATTTCAATGGCATGGGATTATGCTGAAGCTAACCCTTTTTCAAACTCAACAGGGAATTGGCTTGGTAGCCTTGAGTGGGTGGCGAAAAGCGTTGCCGAGTTAAATAACAGCGCACAAGGGTATTCCTTCCAGTTGGACGCCATGCAAACATCTACACTGAAGAATGTAGTTGTTTCTACAGACCCACCTTATTACGACAATATACCGTACTCGAATTTATCAGACTTTTTCTATATGTGGATGCGATACGGCCTAAAAAGCGAGTTTCCCGACGTATTTGGAACAATGCAGGTCCCCAAAAAAGAAGAACTAGTCGCAAATAGATTTAGGCATGGGGGTAAAGATAATGCAGAATCATTTTTCCTGGAAGGTATGAAAAAAGCCATTTTGAATATGGCTGCCGAGTCTCATCCATCTTTTCCAATAACTATTTATTACGCTTTTAAACAAGCAGAGACAACTGATTCTGGAACAAGCTCTACAGGATGGGAAACTTTCTTACAGGCAGTGATTGATCAAGGCTTGGAAATTAGTGGCACCTGGCCTTTGCGTACCGAAATGACCGCAAGGGCATTAGGCCGGAAAGGGATGAATCTACTAGCCTCTTCCGTTGTACTTGTTTGCAACAAGCGTGATTTGACTGTCTCGAGTGTTTCTCGCCGTCAGTTTCAGAAAGAACTCCGTGAGAAGATGCCCGATTCGTTGGAAGCAATGATAGGCGGAAGCGAAGGCGCATCACCCATTGCCCCTGTGGATTTAGCACAAGCAGCTATTGGCCCTGGCATGGCCATCTTCTCAAAGTATGAAGCGGTATTGAATCAAGATGGTAGCAAAATGACTGTGCATGATGCACTTATTTTGATTAACCGCGCCATCACAGATTACCTGAATCCAGACAGCGGCAACTTCGATAACGATACTTTATTCTGTGACGACTGGTTTAGCCAATACGGTTGGGGACAAGGCCAGTTCGGTGAGGCCGACACCCTGGCTCGCGCAAAAGGTACATCGGTAGACGGTGTGCGCGATGCTGGTGTTATTGAATCCGGCGGCGGTAAAGTCCGCCTGTTGAAGTGGAGCGAATACCCTACCGATTGGGATCCAAAAACCGATACCCGTACCCCAGTGTGGGAAGCCTGTCACCAGATGATTCGCGTACTGAATCAACAGGGCGAAGCCGAAGCCGGGGCTTTATTGGCTCGCATGCCAGAGCGCGGTGAGCACATTCGCCAATTGGCCTACCACCTATACACCTTGTGCGAACGCAAAAAATGGGCAGAAGAAGCCCGCGCTTATAACGAATTAATTGGTTCCTGGCACGCCATTGTCGCTGCTTCTCATGAGGTTGGGCATAGCAATGAACAAATAGGAATGGATATTTAGGGGGGCATCATGCTTAAAAATCTGAAGTTAAAAAATTTAACAGTCTTCCCGGAAGCAGAACTCGAATTTTCACCTGGCCTGAACGTCATCATTGGTGAGAATGGCTGTGGTAAGTCACACCTGTTAAAAGTTGCGTATTCGCTAATCGCCGCCAGCGCTGAGGAAGGCAGAAAACCCAATGCGGGTGCACCCACGAAATCAGCCCTGCAAAAAGCCTATGCCGAAAAGTTGGTTAATGTTCTTCGTCCAGAATCATTAGGTCGTTTGGCTCGTCGAAAGCAGGGACGTGAGAGGTGCGAACTGTCTTTTGAATTTGATGAAAACAACCTTAATTTTAATTTAGGGTTTGCAACATCAAGTAAATCTGAGGTCCAAATTGATACATTGAATCTCTCTTGGCAACCCAAAGCTCCAGTATTTTTGCCAACACGAGAATTGTTGACTCTTTATCCTGGCTTTGTGTCTATCTACGACAACCATTACCTGGAGTTTGATGAAACTTATCGAGATATTTGTATCTTGCTAGGGTCGCCAGCTCTGAAAGGACCTCGTGAGAAAAAAGCAGCTGAGTTACTAAAGCCTTTAGAAGAAGCTATGGGTGGAAAGGTAATTCTAGACACTAACGGCCGGTTTTATTTATCGCTCCCAGGCCAAGGAAAAATGGAGATGTCGTTGGTTGCGGAAGGATTGCGCAAGTTGGCTATGGTAGCCCGATTGATTGGAACAGGGTCTCTACTAGACAAAGGGTACCTTTTCTGGGATGAACCTGAAACTAATCTTAACCCTAAGCTGATTAAGTTAGTTGCCCAAGTGATTTTGCATTTGTGTAATAACGGTATCCAAGTATTCATAGCGAGCCATTCGCTATTTTTATTACGCGAGTTGGAAGTTCTGTCGGCTGAAAAGACTTTTAACAAGATACAGCAGCGTTATTTTTCTCTTCGTTCTGGAGAAAATGGTGTTGAAGTAGAGCAAGGGGCTTCAATTGATGAATTGCAAACACTTGTGCTGCTGGATGAAGAGTTAGCCCAATCAGAACGTTTTATGTCTGCGGGAGAGTAGTTGTGCCAGTTATCGAAAACCCAATTACTGAAGGCCTCTTGACATTTACTTTTCCTGAAAACACTCAGTCGAGTAAATATGACGATTGGTCATTTTACCGACAACAATTTAACAAAGCATTTGGTGGCACCAAAGCTGTTGATTTGATTCATATAGGCGATGACAAGACTTGGCTGATTGAAATCAAAGATTATCGTGAGAATAGACGCACTAAACCTATTGATTTAGGGGAAGAGGTAGCATTAAAAGTGCGGGATACCCTAGCTGGTCTGACTGCCGCGAAATGTAGTGCTAATGACTCAGATGAAAAACAATTTGCAAAAAATACTTTACGCAAAAAAAAACTGCGGGTCGTATTACATCTTGAGCAACCTACCAAGCATTCAAAATTGTTTCCTCGGGCTATTGAGCCTGCAAATGTCCAATTAAAACTGAAACAGTGGCTAAAGCCTGTAGATGCTCACCCAGTGGTTGTTGACCAGAGTCACCTTAAACCTGATATGAACTGGACAGTACAAGGATAAAGAATGAGTTTAAAACCATGGCGTGAAATTGCCCGCCCTCACAAAGATGTTTTAGAAGGTACTTTCAAGCAATCTGAATTTGCAGCAGATATTTCGCAAGTCGCTTCAGGGACTGCGACAGTCGAATATCAAGATGCCGAAAAGTTCTTCTCCCGTACCTTTATTACTGAAGGCATGCGCTTATTGTTGATGTCGGTTGCACAGCGCTTAGCAGGCCAAGGTGGAGACCCTGTCATCCAGCTACAAACAGCATTTGGTGGTGGTAAAACCCATACCATGTTAGCTGTTTTACATTTGGCCTCTCGCAAAGTCAGTACCGATAAACTGGAAGGCATTCCCCCCCTACTGGATGAAGCAGGCATACATGACTTGCCCAGTGCAAAAGTGGCGGTCATTGACGGCATTAAGCTTTCACCAAGCCAACCACAACAGCATGGCAATATTGCGGCGAACACGCTATGGGGGGAGTTGGCTTGGCAGCTATTAGGTGAAGAAGGTTATGCCATGGTTGCCCAGAGTGATGCCGATGGTACATCACCGGGCAAAGAGGTCGTGCGTCAGCTGGTAGAGAAGGCCGCGCCTTGTGTCATTCTCATTGACGAGCTAGTGGCCTTTATTCGCCAGCTAGAAGTCGGCAAGCAATTTAAAGCCGGAACTTTTGATAGTAATATCTCCTTTATTCAGGCTCTGACTGAAGCCATGAAAGCGGTCCCCAACGCGATTCTATTGGCCTCGTTACCAGAGTCGGAATTAGAAGTGGGCGGCACCATGGGCCAACGTGCTCTGGAGTCACTGGAAAAATACTTTGCTCGTGTTGAATCAGTTTGGAAGCCCGTAGCCAGTACCGAAGCCTTTGAAATTGTGCGCCGCCGTTTATTTGAATCGGCTGGTGAACGTGCCGAAGTGGAGGGAATTAGCCGACAGTTTTCTGATTTTTATCGCACCAATAGTGATAAGTTTCCGCTTGAAACACAGTCGAATGTGTATTTTGAGCGTCTTTGCCAGTCTTACCCCATTCACCCTGAAGTATTTGATCGCTTGTATGAAGACTGGTCGACTCTGGATAAATTCCAGCGCACACGTGGCGTATTGCAGTACATGGCAATTGTGATTCACCGCCTTTGGAATTCAGATAACAAAGACGCATTGATTATGCCGGGCTCTATTGCCTTGGACGATAGCAATGTACGCAACAAGAGCATTCACTACTTACCCCAAGGCTGGGAGCCGGTACTGGAAAAAGAAGTAGATGGCCCACGCTCAGAGCCCGCTAATATTGATGGCCACGATACCCGCTTTGGCAGTGTACAAGCTGCACGCCGCGCAATGCGCACCATCTTTTTAGGCAGTGCCCCTTCGAATGCTGAACAAGGTGTAAAAGGCTTAAACCAGGAGCACATTTTATTAGGGTGTGCACAGCCTGGGCAAACCATCGGTGTATTTGAAGATGTGCTTAAGCGCCTACGAGATCGTCTGCATTATTTATATTCAGAACAAGATCGCTACTACCTCGACACGCGGCCAAACCTGCGCCGTGAAATGGAAAGCCGAAAGCAAAATATTAATGAGCTCCAAGAGCTTCACCCATTATTGAAAGAGCGTGTAGGAAGGGTATTTGGGCGCAATCATTGCTTCGGCGGGATTCATGTTTTTACCCCTTCGGTAGACGTACCTGATGACTATGCCTCAGGCCCACGTTTGGTTGTATTACCACCAAACGCTGCATACAGCCGAGGGGATGCTCGACAAGCTTATGAAGCCGCTGAAGAGATACTACGCAACCGAGGTGACCAACCAAGGCAAAAGCAAAACCGATTGATTTTCTTTGCCGCTGATTATGATGTGGTTAGCCGTTTAAAAGATGCGGGTAGAACTTACCTTGCCTGGAAGAGTATCGTATCAGATGTGTCCGATGGAAAATTGGACTTAACTGTATCACTTTCCAAACAGGCTAAGCGCAACGCAGATACTGCCGAGCAAAGCTTACATCAAATCGTGCGTGAAACTTATAAGTGGATAATCTGCCCGGTTGAAGAATTTTCTAAAGGTAAGCCTCAGCTTGTATGGGAGTCTGTATCAGTATCTCCGGCGGCACAAAACTTAATTTCTGAAATAGAAAATAAGCTAAGGGAAGAAGAGTGGCTGATTTCTGAATGGAGCCCTATCCATCTGCGTAACACACTTCAACAGTGGTATTTAAAGGATGGTGTAACCGAAGTCGGTGCGTTGAAAGTTTGGCAAGACAGCTGTCACTACCTATACCTGCCTCGGCTTGTGAATGACCACGTTTTCAAAAACGCGATTACTTCGGGCTTAGACAGCGAAGATTACTTCGGTTTTGCTTCAGGTAAAGATGGTGATCGTTATTTAGGTTTCGTATTTGGCCGTGGCTCAATGTCCATATTGGATGACTCTTCATTGTTAATCGAGCGTGAAGCAGCGGCTGATTATCGTGAGCGAACAAAACCAGCGCCACAATCTGAGCCCACACCAGCAACTGGGGGGCAACCAACACCTACTCAAACTGGTGGAACAGGCCCGAATGGTGGTGTACAGCCACAACCAACACCTGGCGGTACAACGCCTACACCGACACCGGTTCAAACGGTAGCTAAGAGGCAGTTTTACGGCAATATTGAACTCGATCCTGTAAAAGCAAAAATGGACTTCGCCACCATTGTTGATGAGGTTGTGCAGCAGTTCACCTCGAAGTTAGGTGTGGAAGTGTCAATATCTATCGAGATTCAGGCTCGCTCCAAGGATGGCTTTGATGAAGCGCTTCAACGTACCATCAAAGAGAACTGTAATGTACTGCGGTTCAGCAGTTCGGAGTTTGAAGAGGAATAGGAATTGGTCCTTTGTCATCATACAAATTGGCTGAATAAAATAAACTGCGCAAGGATGTAAACGTGGCTACAACGGTAATAGAAGCTTTTAACAAATTTGTGGCCGAACATGTGAATTTGCGTGATGACGAAACCAAGATAGCCCGAGCTAGCCGTGATTGGTTGGTTGGGCAAATCTGTAATTTTCCATCAAAGGTCGATCACTTCCCCCAATTGTATACGGAAAAAATATTTTCTTTGGCTCATTTGCTCGAAATACAAAGAAGAGGCCTCTTGATGACATTGACATCATGATTTGTCTAAATGCTCAAGGCTCAAGGCTCAACATATTTCGAAGGACTATTCGGTGGCATTTCAATATCTGTTCCTGAACAATTAACACAGCTAAGGCGTCTATGTAACGATGGAACAGATACTCTCAACTCAATCAAGGTTGTCAATAAAATCGTCTCTGCCCTGAATAATGTTCCTCAATATGCAAGTGCAGACACTAAACGAAATCAAGAGGCCGCTGTATTGTCTCTGACAAGTTATGACTGGAGCTATGACATTGTTCCCTGTTTTTTCACTTCGCCAGACACATATGGAAATTCATTCTATTTAATTCCTGACGGAAGCGGGTCATGGAAAAATACCAACCCGATACTCGATCAAAATCGGACACAAGCAATAAATGCAACCCATAATGGCAACGTGCTTAACGTGATCCGGATAATGAAATACTGGAACAAACGGCCAACGATGCCGTCAATGAGCTCCTATCTTCTTGAGGTGATGATCTTAAATTATTATTCGACGCGATCTGATGCTGCAAGTGAGTTTGTAGACTTGGAACTTCCTAAGATATTCGAATATATCTGGCTAAACGTGACTACCGATGTGTCAGACCCGAAAAGTATACAAGGCAATATCAATTTCCTAACGCAAGACGAACGAAGCAAAATATCCACCCGAGCATGGGTCGATAAAAACAAATCTATTGAAGCACGACAATTTGAGTCCGACAAGGATCACCGCAGCTCTATTAAAAAATGGGGTGAAATCTTTGGCAGCAACTTCCCGGATTATGGATAACCAAAGATGAACAGGATTAACGAATTTCAGTCACGAGACTCGAATGTGAAGATCGCAGCAGCGTTCAGGCGCGCCTACAAAATGGCTAAGAATTGGAAGACTTGGATATGGCTCCCAACCATACTACTCTCTGTACTCCAGCTAATCGTCGCTATCAATATTCAAAAAATCATTTCTTTTCCAACTGTAAATCTCGCAGCTTATGTTACCGCCACCACTCTTTTGATGATAATGGCCAGCACGATTGGCAAACACACAAAAATCAATAAATACGTCGGTTTAGGTAGCAGTCTACAACGTCTTCACGATTTCAATGTTTTAGGGGTAGGAATAAAACCAAGCCCAATTGAAACGCCGCAATCTCAAATAAATAGACTATCCAAAAAGTGGCTCGACAAAAACAGTCAAGACAAATCTAACCTATCTGAATGGTGGCCAGCTAGGGTTTCCGAACTAGGAAAGGAAAAAGGCATAGCACTCTGCCTACTTTCCACATTTCGCTGGGAAACAGAGATTAGGAAAAAATATGGCGTTGTTTTAGCAATGATCTTTATTGTTACTACAGCTCTGAGTTTATTTCTGATGTACTCATTAAATTACAGAATTGAAGATTACATTGTTCGAATACTCGTACCGATTTCACCTTTCCTAGGTTTATTGATCGATGAATGGTTATGCAATCGAACCAGCATAGATACTGCTTCAAAGTGTTCCGACCAGTGCTTTCAGCTATGGCAGAGTAATGGCATTGATATTAGTAGTGAATTAAACCAGCTTAGCTACTTGTGGAACGGCTACAGGGCTAACTCAAACCCTATATTCGACTGGTTATACTGGACGACACAAAAAGTCATGAACGAAGATATGATAATTGATGCCAATGCTCTTGTAGATGATGCTTTAGTTCAGAGCCAATGATTCGGTATTTCAATTTCAAAAGAGTTGGCAGCGTAGCGAAGCATATTTAGTATTTCTTTATGCTTGGTTTCATCGTAAGGCTGGCCCGCTTGTTTTTTATCAACAATCTCTTTCAGTTCAGGGAGGTTGAACATACCGAGCTTATAAAAATTACCCCAGGTGGGCTGCCCGAATAAATTGTAAATCGTTTCAGTGGCATCGCGCTCGCTAGCCAAACGCTTTTCTCCGGTGATTTTTTGAGCCGCTGCCTCGGCTTCTTCCCTGTCTTCATAGGTGTTTAGCAGTTTCATTCATGCGCGCCTGTTAAAAAGATCTTACTAAACACCGAATATTAACATTTTCGGCAGTTTAGCTACAGGCATATAGATGTGATTCAGCCCCGCGACGCCTAATCAATCCATTCAACTTGCGCCCACCAGCCCATACCCAGCGCATAAGTTGCGCTGGCACCTCGGTATGATCTTGACGATTAACTTTTCTCCGCAGGGTCGATCGCTGGAAGGCCCCTGATCCAAGGTTGAAGGTAAAAGAGACCAATGCATCAAACTGGCCATCAGTTAGAGGGACGTTCACCAAACGCAGGACCGCTCGCTCTGCTGATTCAACGTCTTTACGCAATAGATCTTCGGCTTCAGTCTCAGTGATTTCTGTAAAAGACTCGCCCGAACGGACCAAATGCCCATAGCCGATGGTTGGGTATCCGGCTGGGCAGATATAAACCGTCGAGCTTAAGCCTTCGAAACGCTTGATTAAGTCGATGCCATCTTGAGTAATGTGGCGCATATTACTGTCCCCTGGCTTTTGCCAAAGCTCGCTGACCAAACCAAAAACTCATCACAGCGGCAAACAGTGCTTGTGTTTCTGGGTCCCATATTTGTGGCAAAGCCACAACAAACTCCATCCCCTGATCAACCACCAGCACATAAAGCGCACTAACTTTCACAGTGGTAAACAGCAGGAAGAAAGCGTAAGTGATTACCGGGCGCACAGAGGCTCGAAGCCCATCCACCCACTTTACTCCAGAAGGCTGGCTGTCGTGCTTTAGTAAGGCTAGGCTTTCGTTGATATCTGCGTTGACGGTAATTTCTTCAAGCCTCTGGTTATGGCCGAGGCGCATCTGCTCCATTTGTCGATCGAGAATCTGTAGCTCGTGTTTTCTGTCTTGTTTGTCTTGCCAGATTTTCAGCAAGTCTGGAAAGGCGCTTGAAATAAAGCCAAGTAGGCTGCCTAACAATGTGAGCATGTTATTGTCCTCCGAATAGTTTTAGCTTAATGGCCGCGCCCAGCAGCAAGCTTGCAAGGATGCCGGTAGTGGCAACTTTCACGATGGTTTGCCAGGCAGTGCGGCGCGCGTCTCGCCAGGCTTCCAAGAGGTCACGTAATTCACGAATGTCTCGCGCGGCGTGTCCGTTCTCCAGGCCCAGATGAGCGAGCACTCGTTCTGCCCCACGCTCAGCAGCGCAGTTGAGCAGGCCCTCAAATTCTTCGCGCGGCATCATCACCATGCCGCTGTCTTTCTCTTTGGCTGGCGCCATTTCTGATCTCCTAAAACGACAAAACCGCCACGAAGGCGGTCTCTTGAAACGTTGTGTTGGCGTTAGAGTGCAATGCCAGGGCTCCAGCCTGTGAGCTTGTAAGCCGACAGCACCTCTTCATCTTCGATAAAGCACAGCCAGCCAGGCTTGGGGATGTGGTACTCCCAAGTGTTAGCGATGCGCACCGCAATCTGGCCAGTTTTGCCGGACCACACACCGGTAGCGCCAGTTGGGATCAGGTAACGATCACCATTTGCTGGGCTGGCAGGCGGCGTGGTCAGGTCACGGTCGATCACCGAAAGCCCTACCACCGCGCCGAGGCGCTTCAGGTTGGTGTCCATGCCTGTGCCCCAGCCGCTTTCACCCAGTGTCCAGCCAAAGTTGAGCCCAAGGTTTGGGTCGGTTGATGCAGGCATCAGAGTCCTCCGTAGTAATCGTTGTAACGCAGGCCATAACCTGCACGCTCAAAAGCGATGGAATGTTTCTGCAGGCTGATCACACCTGACCGGTTGGCTTCCAGTTCGATGCGCAAGGCTGCGTTGGGTCGGCCGAGGCCAGAGTCGGCAGTGTCATCTGCCAGCGTGTAGGTTTGGCTGGTACCGGTCAGGCCGCGCTGTAGGTGCGGCGTAAACTGCCGGTTTCTCCATAGATGCGCAGCGTGTAGGTCACACCCGGCTCAGGGCCGATGTTGCCGTTGGTCTGCGCAATCAAACTTACGGTTTGGCTTAAGCGGTCACGGTGCGCCCAGCTGATCACCAGATCATTCTTCGCAGCCTGTGGGTAACGCACGTTGTTGATCCGCACATTGCCCGGTGGATAAGGCCGGTCTTGCCTGCGGTTCATGGTCAGTGAGTCGGTCGGCGCTGAGTTGAGTGCCAACGTTCCTTTCCCAGTGGTGGTGAGCATCCTCACGTTAACGGTTTCACCGGAGGCGTATTCCGTTGGGTCCACACCCTGGGCGCCATCGGCAAACCAGATCGACAGAGTGTGGGATCAGCTATTTACGGAGGGGCAGGCTCGGATCATCCGATTGGTGGTTGAGAAGGAGGTGGCCAGCCCCGATAGTGTGGATGTGCGCCTGAGGGATAATGGCGTTGAGCGACTAGTCCTAGAAGTCACCGACTCCTACAAGCAAGAGGATGGTTAACCTAACCACATTGTTTGAAAAATTGTCGATTGCTAGACCTAGCGTTTAGCCATCGTAGCATTTTCAAAATCTATTTAATTCGAAAATCTTCGTGCAATTTACCCCAATGCTCACACAACGTTCGTTTGTGCGCCTCATTCATTGGGAGGTCTTTAAATGCTTCTCGCCAAAGATTTCGAGCCTTGTCCAAAACATCATCTAAGTGAGGTTTAATGACTCTCCATGGAATTTCGGCACGATCAGCCCATGACTGAAAATTTGCCATTGAGACGTCGTACCAATCTTTCGTCTTTCCTAAATTGAGCGCGTAATTCCTTTCGCCATCGATATATACGCTCGTGGTAACGATATCGTATGCTGGCGAATTGTTGTGCATCGGCCAAACCGTCACCAGAGTAACCGTAAATGATTCTGCCGATTTGCTCGTAGTTTGCTGAGTTGTATTTTTCATGGGCATACTTCACCAGTACTTGGGCAAAGTCTTCCATATGGATGCGTACGTCATCATCGCGATCAAAACGTTTTATTGCGAAGGCTAGCTTCTCGTCAGGCAGGTTTATCTGAGGAAGATTATCGAGCTTGTTTAGCTCGACCAGCTTAATTTCTGCAATTTCGACCCCAACTAATTCCGCAAGTTTCATTGCGGTGTATTCGTTCACAGGAACATCTTTATGTTTAGTCGAAGGAGTTTTTACTATCCAATCCCCCAAGACGTCGCCTTTGGAAAGATTGTAGCGTCCGTCCTTATTCCTTTATGGAAAATTTCATCTGAACGCCAGCCAATGAAAATTTATTTTCCGGCGATACTTTGTCAAACCTTATTGCGCGAGCTTTGCCGTGAGTATTGAGAACACTCTCTGGAACATCATCAGGTTCCATAGGCTCAGCGACCAAAGCGCCAGGGAGATCGGCACCTAAATATGAGAGAATATGGAATTCATTATTTTTTCAGAACGAGGAAACGCTGGGTGGGTAATCAAACTGAATGTAGGGCGACCTACATCACGCTTGAACTCCTCGGCAAAGCTCAACACATTTCTACCGCCTTGAAAGCCAGCCAAATAGCTGGCCAGCCTTTCGTGCAAGCTCAACTTGAGTACGTTGATTTCATCGACTTGGGCTTTGCTCATGATTCATCCCCCAGTAAATCCTGCCATGGATCATCAGAAAGACTTTTCTTTACATCTTCTTTTGCAGTTTTTTTCGCCTGGGACACATGCGCTTTGTCTGGCTCGAAAGACTGTTTTGCTGACGCTGAGGGCTCGCCCTGTTCAAGCAGCGCCATAACAGCGCCAAACTTTTCCTTTGGTATGAGCATCAGTTCGCTATTCAAACCCTTCGCGACCAACTCCAACGTTTTTAGTCTGGGGTTTCCTTTGGATTCTAGGCGCTGATATTGCTGACGAGATACGCCTACACGCAACAACATGTCATTCTGTTTGAGACCAAGTTCCACACGCCGCTGTTTAATCTGGTAGAGCATCGACTTTATCATGGTAAACACATATGTTGCTTTTTCAAATAATAGAAACATATTAGTTTCTTAATACCTCAAAGGCAACTTATTCGTTGCCATGGAATTTAAAAACGTTTCCACATAACATTTTCCATCATCAAACTATCAATAAACCAGAACAAATTAGCAATATTTGCTTGCTAGAGTGTGGTTCACGTTGCTGATTGCTTCCAGTCCAAGTAATGCCAGCACTAGATAGTGCCCCCACCTCTAGGAAAAACTAGTAGACGGATATGCGTCGCTTTACATTCGCTTTAACTGTAGTCACTACTATGCTTTCTACATCGGCTAGTTATGCCGCCAGCACTACGGCAACACCTGCTGTTATGGACCAGAACACTGCACATGTTCAACTAGGCCCGCGTCCTTTCTTTTTGATCGATGATATGAAGGAAGGAAAGCTAAAAGAGAAATTGAAAAGTTGTGACTTAGCAACAACCACTAATATTTTGGCCACTCCCTTAGCCGCTAAATGCTCGGTTCCTTTTCAGCCAGCGCAGTTTAATGAGTCCGGTGAGTTGGTAACGCCCGCAACTGCTAAATGCTGCACGAGTGACATTACCTTGGCTGAGTTCGAAACACTCACAGGAAAGATGGACGCCTCTAATAAAAAAGCCACAACCGTCGCTGAGTTTTTAAACGGCACCGCGATCTGGAGAACCGATCTTTACGCTAGTCGAGGCACGGTGATGTCCCATAAAGAGAGCATTGAGTTATTCAAAGCTCTGGGGACAAAAATGACACCCGAGCTTAAAGCGCCCAGCGTCAAGATGCCTTTTAATGGCTTTTCGCAAACAGACTATGCGCAAAAAATGATTAATGAGTATAAAGAGACAAACGCGCCAGCCACACATGTATGGCCTCAATCATTTAATATTGAAGATGTGCGCTACTGGATCAAGTCGGAACCTTTATTTGCTCAACAAGCCGTTTATCTGGATGGCCGTTATGATGATGAATCTTTTGATCATCGTTCTCCTAAAACATGGAAGCCTTCCATGGAGCAGCTCGTAGAGGATGGCGTAAATATTATTGCCCCACCCATGTGGATGTTGCTAGATGCCGAAAACGGTAAAGTTACCCCTTCTACTTATGCTAAAGCAGCTAAGACAGCAGGCTTAAAAATTATCACATGGACCTTAGAACGCTCTGGGCATCTAAATACCGGCGGTGGTTGGTATTACCAGACATTAAATGACCAAAACCCAGATGCTGATAAAGAGATGGCCAACGTGATTAGCACGGATGGTGATATGTTTACGGTTGTCGATGTGCTAGCCAAAGACGTGGGTATAATCGGGTTATTTTCTGATTGGCCAGCGACCACAACCTACTACGCTAATTGCATGAAGCTATAGCTATTTATATAGTCAAAGTCGAGACTTGAACTCGGCTTTGACTATATCGCACGACAAGCGATGAAGTTACAGCTCTTTCTCCAACCGATATAATCCTGATGGGGAGTCACTTGAAATATATATCCCATTATCAGGCCCGATAGCGATCCCCACAGGCCTCGCCCATCGGTCACCGTTGGGTAATTGAAACCCACTCACTAACGTTTCAACTTTGCCTTTGTCACTTCCCTCGACCGTTATAGCAACAATTTTTGGCTCACGGCGACTCGCTTTATTGCCACTTTCATCGACTGCCCATGAGCCCCTTAAGGCGACTAACGCTTGCCCCGCCAACTCACCAAAGTCAGCGTGATTAGGCACAAAGGTTACAGCCATGGGCGCATTCCGTGCAGGAAAGGTCGCAATTGGTTTTACAACACTTTCTATTGGGTAAGGCGCTGGGCTACTCTGGCAACGGTCGCGATGTACACGCTCACCGTCATACTGATACCACGGCATTCCATGAAAGCTTCCTTGCGATAGCCGCGTAAACTGCTCAGGGGGTTGCTGAAAACCAAGATGATCAGGACCATTGTTTGACGCATACAAGGTTTGATCTGAGGGGGACCAATCAAATCCAACCGGATTTCTCAAACCCGATGAATAGGTGCGCCATTGCGGTGGGTTTATGCTCTCATCTAAGACAAACACGCCTCCTCTACGTTTCTCAAAAGGGTAGGTGTCATGTAAATATTCATTACTGCAGTTACCTGATATACCTAAGCTGACATAGATCCGCTCGTCCGGCCCTACTTTAACCGTTCGACTGTTATGACCTCGACCTGCAGGCAGTTTAGCCAGCAGATTGAGGCTTTCAATATTGCCTCCGGATTGATAACGGCCATAGTAAACTGCTTCTGTACTGGAGACGAACAACGTATTTCCTCGAAAAGCAACGCTGTGGGGGTATACAAAGTCAGGCCCGAGTGACTCCACCTGCTTATAAGGAGGCTTAAGCCGGTAGATTTGCCCCGAACGGGATCCCGCAAAAAGTTCTCCACTCTCATGGAACGTCAGCAATCTCGGTTGCGAAATACGATCCGTTAGTAACGACAAACGATAGCCCTTTTTAACTTTTACGGTATAGGGCTTTTCAGCGATCATAACCGTTTGCTCTAGCAACGAGGCGGCCGTACCATTAACTACCCATAAGCAGACTAAAGCCAGACATAGTGATTTTTTCTTCATCTGTTCACTCCCTCTACGCGTATAGAATTACGTATAGACTTATGGTTCGGGTTCATTAAGATAAGCCTTAACTGTGAATCTCTACAATACGCTTCATCAACCTAAACCAGATCAAATAATAATAGGAGCCTGGTGATGAAAACGGCTTTGCTTTTCTTACTCTCGTTATTCCCAGCCTCGCTGATGGCCGCGAGTGTGACGTACCAAATTAATGGTCAAGACTATGAAGGCTACTATGTTAGCGCTGGGGATAATACCCCCTTAGTTTTACTACTCCATGACTGGGACGGACTCACAGATTATGAGGTTAAACGTGCTCATATGTTGGTAGATATGGGTTACAGTGTTTTTGCTGCCGATCTGTTTGGAGCAGGCATTCGCCCCACCAAAATGGAAGACAAAAAGCAGCATACCGGCGAACTCTATAAAGACCGTGTTAAATTGCGCTCTCTTATGAATGGCGCACTCAATAAAGCTGTAGCGCTTGGCGCAGATCGGAATAATACCGTTGCAATGGGCTACTGCTTTGGTGGCGCTGGCGTACTCGAAATGGCACGCTCAGGTGCTGACCTAAAAGGGTTTGTAACCTTCCATGGCGGCTTAAAAACACCCCAAGGACAAGATTACAGTCAAACTAAAGGAAAGCTGCTAGTTTTACATGGCACCGCCGATACGGCGATCACTATGGACCAGTTTGCTGAATTAGCAGGTGAACTGGAGTCAGCAGGTATTCCTCATGAAATGATCACTTATAGTGGTGCACCCCATGCGTTTACCGTGTTTGGTAGCGAACGTTATAGAGAAGACGCTGATCAAAAGTCTTGGCAGCGTTTTAGTGCGTTTTTAAACGACGTTACGCACTAAGCATTGACGTGAGCGTTCAAGCTGAACTCTGTGGTGCAATCAGGGTCTGAGCCTCTAGATAACAAAGAGATCAGATCATGTTGCACCAACGCTTTTCGCAATTTGCCTGCTTATTACTGCTTCCTTTGAGCCTTACTCAGGCAGTCGCCGAGCAAGTATTTACCCAATCGAACACAGTTCCTCAATTGGTAGAGCTTTATACCTCTCAGGGTTGCTCTAGCTGCCCGCCAGCTGACAAAAAGTTCAACCAGTTATTAGATGACCCTGGACTTTGGAAGCAACGGATTCCTGTCGCCTTTCATGTCGACTACTGGGACTATTTAGGCTGGAAAGACCCATTTGCCAATGCTCTAAATAGCCAGCGTCAATACCAGCTTAAAAAAACGGGAGCCATTAGCAATGTCTATACACCCGGCTGGGTTGTGGATGGAAAAGAGTGGCGAGGCTTTTTCATAGGAAAAGCGTTACCTAATGTCGCTGAAAAAGGGGCATCCACCTTAACAGCCCGTCTCTCTGAAGACCGGCATGTCAGTGTTCACTACCCTAAAGAAGATCAACTCGTAGCTAACATTGCAGTATTAAGTTTTGACTTAACATCAGCGGTGACCGCAGGTGAGAATAAAGACAAAACATTACAAAATCAGTTTGTTGTTACGTATTTCAACCAAGCTCTATCAAGTAACAACTGGACCTTCTCCTTACCTGAGCGCAATACTGAGCGAGAAGCCATTGCTATTTGGCTTACTTACCCCTATTCTGCAGAACCCGTACAAGCGGTTGCAGGGTGGTTAGAGTAACCAAGATAGAAACACTCTTATCCCAAGAAAAACTATTCCGTTTCAATACGCTTCGATATAAGGTGACTGTACTTTTTGAATGCATATTCATGATTGGAGGTTTAAATGAAGCTTGTAGGTTCATCCATGTCCCCTTATGTTCGACGCTTGCGCCTCTTTTTAGAAGGCAAAGCGTTTGAGTTCATAAATTTGAATATCTACTCCCCTGAGGGAAGAGAAGCACTAGCCAGTTATACTCCAGCCATGAAGATTCCAGTCTTAGTGGATGGCGAGCAAACCATTTATGACTCAAGAGCGATTCACCGTTACTTAGTAAGCACACACTTTCCTGAAACACCAATGAACTGGCACCAAGAGAACTTGTTATCACTGATTGATGCCGCCAACGATTCCTATGTCATTCTGCTGTTATCTAAACGCTCAGGAATCGATACTGATGCCGATATGCTAATCGCCAACTTACAGAAAGAGCGTATTGAACGTACGCTGCAATTACTCGAGCAGTCAGTAGCCGACGGTGATTTTGCTGACTGGCATTACCCCGCAATGTGTCTATTCTGTTTACTGGACTGGATCAGTTTTCGAGAGCTAGAGGATTTAAGTCGATACACTGCGTTACATAGCTTCCACCAACAACACCTTACAAGCCCAGGAGTGAGTAATAGCGATCCTCGCTTAGTCGACGCTTAAGGCATACAACAGCAAGCCCCTTACCTAATAAGAGGCTTGCTAATTATATTAATTAAAATTCCACGCCAAATACCCAGCCAGCCAGCAAAGTAAACAGACCAAACGAGACAACAATAGCAGCTATATTCAGCAAAAAGCCTGCACGCACCATATCCCGCAGCTCCATTCGCTCGTAGGAGAAAACGATAGCATTCGGTGGGGTTGCCACTGGCATCATAAACGCCATTGAAGCCGCCAAGGCAACCGGTACACAAAGAATAATCGGATTGAGTCCAAGCCCCACGGCTACTGCCGCAAGAATTGGCAAGAACGTAGCTGTCGACGCGGTATTAGAGGTAATTTCTGTCAAGTACACAATGGCAATCGTTACCACCAGCACCAAGGCAAGCGTGCTAATGTCGATACCCGAAACGCCATTACCTATCCACTCCGCCAAGCCTGTACCCTTAAAACCACCCGCTAGCGCAAGGCCACCCCCAAACAGCAACAACACCCCCCACGGGACATGACGAGCCGCTTCCCAGTCCAAGGCAAATTCACCCTTCTGACGGGAAATCGGTACAGCAAACAATACCAGTGCAGCCAATAAAGCTATTATCGTGTCATTTAGAGGTAAACCCGTCAGATCAACCAACAACTTACGGAAAATCCAGCTAGCAGCGGCAGTAAAGAACACGATAGCGACCAGCTTTTCTCCCCGTGACATAACGCCTAACGCACTTAACTCACGCTTGACCACAGCAGAAGGATCATTAATAGCTATTTGGTGAGAAGGAAACAGGATACGCGTCAGAATCAACCACGTAATAGGCAACATTACAGCCACGACTGGAACACCTAGCAACATCCAATCAAAAAAACTGATCTCGATGTTGTAGTTGCTTTGTAGGAAGCTCGCTAGTAACGCGTTAGGCGGAGTACCAATCAAAGTACCTACACCACCAATCGATGCGCTATAAGCAATAGACAGCATAAGCGCTACCCCAAAATTACGCACAACACGATCATCATCCGTCTGGCGTGAAATAAAATCGATCACCGAAAGGCCAACAGCAAACATCATGATGGTTGTAGCGGTATTAGATATCCACATGGATAAAAAGGCCGTTGCCAACATAAATCCTAGGATAATACGAGACGGAGACGTGCCTATTCGGCTAACGATTTGAAGCGCAATCCGACGATGCAAGCCTACTCGTTGCATGGCAGCTGCCAACAAAAACCCCCCCAGAAATAAAAAGATAAGCGGGTGAGCGTAATTCGCAGCAACCGGCTTAATTTTATCTATTTCCAAAAGAGGCATCAAAACAATAGGTAACAGCGCGGTTGCGGGAATCGGCACAGCTTCGGTTAACCACCAGATCACCATCCAGCTAGCCATTGCTACTAAACGCCAAGCTTCAAGAGGCATATCACCCGGCGCCGGCATTAATATCAGCAATAAGGCAACAATAGGACCACCAAGCAGGCCCGCTAAACGTCCATTGCTTACTGGCACTGGAGATGGCTCAGGCCGGCCTTTATATTCAGGATTACGACGATCACCCGGCGCTAGATAATCCTCATTATGTGCGTGAATGTCTTGCTTATTCGTTGCCACAGCTGATCTATCCTCGTTTCAATGATATGACTTAAAACATGCGGTATCAGTTCGATTCCAACCATCAAGCATAAAAGCAAAAAACGAGCCAATAAAAACACATCCAATAAAAGTCCTAATTTAGTCATTAAATGCAGGTAAAACAGCCTATCTGATTCAGAACCATCGCAACCCCATAATTCAGCTGGCCACATACACTGGGGGAAGTTCGCCACTATTTTTAGGTAAATGTGTCAAAAGCCCCACATTCACGCCTCCTATGCGAGTATCAATGCAGAAATAGAATATGAATAGAAAAAAAAGCAAAAATCGAGTAGCAAAACACAGGATTAGCGTCTTTAATTAGATACAAATCAATTTTATGAACAAACATTCTTAAATAACTTAACCCCTAAGCAGCGGATTTTTATTGTGACTAGCAAGGATGATGTTGGAGGAAAGGTGGCTGGAACCAAACAATACACTTTAATTAGCCAACTCATCCTGAGTGTTTGCTCATTATTACTCCTTGCCACCTCTCCTCTTTACGCCGGTGTTAACCTGACACCACCAGAGCAAGCTTTTATTCAACAACACCCAGAGATCAGACTAGGCACAGATCAGTCATGGGAGCCTTATATCATAGTCGCCAAGGATGGTAGTGTTTCTGGGTACGACGCCGAAATCTTAGACGCGATCAATCAACTAACGGGAGCAAACTTTTCTCTGGTGACCGGTAGCTGGCCCGACATGCAACGCCTCGCTAAAGAGCGAAAAATCGACGGTCTGAGTACTGGTGCGCCTATTGAAAAGCGCAGAAGCTATCTCAATTTTTCAGATATCTACCTCACATTAAAAAAAGCAGTATTCGTGGCAACAGGAAACCCCAAAGAAATACATGCCATTCAGGATCTAGATGATAAAACCGTCGTCATTCAAAAAGGCAATCTAGCCGATATAGAGTTAGCGAATCAGTTCCCAAAGTCTAAAATCTTATTAGTCGATACAGTTGAAGACGTTTTCAGTGCACTGTCAACTCAACGGGCGGACATCGCTTTTGGTAATGGAGCAACACTCTACCTAGCTAATAAACTAGGTATGCCTTACCTACAAATAGCATTTCACTTAGATGATCAACTCGACCTAGTATTCGCTACACGAAACGATTGGCCAGAAGCCGTTTCAATCCTGAACAAAGGACTAGCCGCCATCCCTGACCATGAGAAAGTTCGTATTCAAACTAAATGGTTTAGCCCACAGGTCAGGTCAACGAGTGATTTAGAGAGTGGCGGGGTGCTTTATCTATCCGAAGAAGAGAAGCTCATCACAGATAAAACGGCTAATCTCAGACTCTGTATCGACCCGAATTGGCTGCCCTTTGACGGTCTCTCCTCTTCTGGCAACCATATTGGTGTATCTGCAGACCTGATGAAACTCATTAGCCAACGCTTGGGAATCACCTTCACACTAGTAAAAACAAATACCTGGAGCGAAACAACTCAGCTCTACCAGCAGCAAAAATGCGACTTAGTCACCACAATTACTCCAACTAAAGAAAGATCTCAATATCTTAACTTTACCCAACCACTCTTTTCGTCGCCTCTTGTGCTAGCAACACGACTTGATCAATTTTTCCTATCCGATATCAATAGCGTAACTCATAAGCTGCACGCAGTAGTCAAAGACACTGCAGCAATCCCCTTTTTGAAAAGCCGATATCCAGGTATTAAACTATTAGAAGTGGAGTCTGATCAGGAAGGCTTAAAACTACTCAGCGAAGAAAAAGTTTTTGGGTTTATCAGCTCGTTGGAAGTTATCGCACACCAAGTCAACGTCAATAAACACCTCAATATAAAAGTTTCAAGCACACTCCCTGATAAGTATTCATTGTCAATCGGCGTCAGAAAAGATTTGCCGGAGTGGGTGCCTATTCTTAATAAAGCGATTAACTCAATAGATGAAACTTAACGTCAGCAAATCTATAACCGCTGGGTAGGCATTCAATATGATAGTGCATTCGATTACCGCCCTTTTATGAGCATTATGGCAGTTATTGCTGCACTAGGTTTTTTGTTGATCTATCGCTACCGCGTTATTTCCAGCTATAACAACAAGCTTCGAGTACTCAATGAGCAACTAGCGCAACAGGCAACTACTGATCAGTTAACCAATTTACCGAATCGTTACTTATTGGTCCAAGAGATGCGAAAAGAGATCGCAGCTGCTAAGCGCTACAAAGACCCCTTTTCAATCGTTCTCTTTGATATCGATCTTTTTAAACAGATCAATGATCAGTTTGGTCACCAACGAGGCGATGTCGTGCTTCAGGAAGTCAGCCAAATGATGAATAGCCTCTGTCGAGAGATAGATATATTAGGCCGTTGGGGCGGAGAGGAGTTCCTGCTGCTCTGCCCAAGAACAGAGATGAGCGGTGCGTTACAGTTAGCCAACAAGATCAGGCTCAATATCCAAAAACACTATTGGCAAGCTGATACAAAAATCACCCTAAGCGCAGGCGTTGCAGAGTACAGCCAAGGAGAAGACTATCACGCCTTACTCAAGCGTGTAGATGACGTGCTCTACATTGCTAAGAATCAGGGCAGGAACACAGTGGTTTGTTCTGACCCTCCGCCAATATCCATACCAACGAAGACTGATGTGAAAAAGTAGCCACAAAAAAACCCGGCAAGCCGGGTTTTTTAATATCTAAAAATGCTTATTTAGCCATTTTCTGAATTTCGTTCATTGCATTCTGGCTAGCTTCAGTCGCTAATGCTGTAAAAGCTTCGCCCTGTGCTTTCAGAATTTCGAACAAGTTCTTGTTCGCTTCAACGTTGAACTTAACTACATCTTCAGGAGTTTTCAGCTCTTTAGCTTTTTCTACTTCAGCTTTGAAGAAAGAAGCCAGCTCTTCACCAGACTGTTTCTGTAATTCTACAGACTTGCTTACGGTAGCAGCCTGAAGAGTCATAAGTGTTTTAACAGCTTCTAGTGGTTTCTGTAGA